>ERZ1106969.273-NODE-273-length-58279-cov-26.998351_pt1 | contig 58279 bp, 46 predicted proteins | sample MGYA00403685_ERZ1106969 | MGnify/ENA primary metagenome ERZ1106969 (study PRJEB35170, sample SAMEA104062416) | human gut metagenome | biome: human gut; feature: human-associated habitat; material: faeces | place: Denmark | collected 2012-05-18 ... | reverse complement strand
GTAGTTTTGAAGATACAGTGGAGAACCAGCTAGATGATAGCTGGTTTTTTTGTGCTTAAATTTAAGAGGGACGTCAGAAAAAAGAATGGTTTCCCATGCGGTTTCGGGACCTAGGAATTCTAAGGGTTTGGAAATCTGCTAAAAGCATGGGGAAAAATGCAAAACTCGCTCCGTTGCAAACTTCGCTCAGACAGATTGCTATTTTTCCTCATAACGCAGATCTCCAAGCCCTAAGAATTGCTACGATCCCTGCAAATGCATGGGAAACCATTCTTTTTTCTGACTGTTTGCTGGTATGGAGTGGAACAGAATCTATGTGAGAACAAAAGAAACTTATGAAAAAGTACTTATGAAAAAGAGAGTTAACTATAGTTTTATTAATCTATGATATCTGGCAGTTTTTTGATATATGATTTTGTGGTAAAATAACTATCTGATAGTTTATTATTAAAATGTGTTTTATGGGGAGTGTTAAAACAATGAAAAAGTATGGGTTGTTATTTTTGGTAAATCTGTTTTTGTTGTTTTCGGTGAACAAATATTATCAGAATTCGGAAGAAGAACCGCAGGCTCTGGCGTACAGATTTACATTTATCTGTCCGCAAACCTGGGAGGAAGCGGCTGCCGGAATGGAGCAGGCAGACCGTGATTTAGGAACAGATACTAAATATGTGGGTTTTAAAAATCTGGATGAGGATAAGCAGGCAGAAGCTATTAAAAGTGCAATTTATTCGGATGTAGATGGAATTATCACTGTTGGAAATAATAATTCTAGGGTGGTCGGAGATGCAGTTGAAGAAGCAGAGGAATCAGGGATTCCTGTGATTCTAATCCAGTCTGATTTGGAAAACAGTAAAAGAAGCGGTTATATTGGTATGAACCATAAAGAGGCAGGAGAACTTGCTGGTAAGGATATGATGGATATTACCGAAGGAAATGCACATATAGGAATGATTGTCTCTGATACAGATGACCTGGGACAGAGGCAGAGAGTTGAGGGTTTTCTTTCCACCATAAACGAAAACAAAAACATGATTGTAGAAGAAACGTTTGAAAGTCGATCTGACCGTATCCGGGTACGCAATCTGGTATCCGGAATGCTGCAGGACAATAAGCGGATCAATGCGATTTTCTGTGCAGATCAGACTGCGGCAGATATGTTGGGGGATATTTTGCAGGAAGAAGGATATTCCGAGGATAACATGAAAGTAGTATGTTTCGGAATGTCACAGCAGATTTACGAATATCTTCAGGACGGGATTTATTCTTTTTCTGTAATGGATGACACAGTAGAAATGGGATATCAGGCAGTGAAAAATCTGAAAGACTGCATTAATGGTAGAAAAGGTGAAAAACGGATCGTATATACAGATATTCAAAATGTAGATGAGACTTTTGATTTTAATTCCTGGAAATCGGAATGGGAGAACTGGAAGGGAAACTGGATGATATCATGAAAAAAACAAAGACGATCAGATCACAGCTAATGGGAGTTCTGATAGATACGGTAATTGTTTCCATGGTACTGGTGATTACAACGTTAGTTGTTTACAGGCATGTGGAAAAAGAATATGAACAGAGCACAGAGCAGATTCTGTTATTAAATTCTTACTATAATGCTCTGGAGGATATTAATGGGGATGTCTACACCTATACTCTAGAAGGAAATGAAGATGTTTATAAACAGATTGCCGAGAAATGTTCTTCAAATCAGAGAAAACTGAAGCAGCTTGCAGATATTCATGCGGGAAAACAGTTTTACAGGGATGTCAGAGATGTGGAGCAGATGTTTCTTCTGTATATACAGAGAATTAAAAAAATATATGATCACAGCTATCTGTGTGAAGAAATGACAATTGGAAGTAAGGCTATTATCAATAAATATTATAATAAAACGCAGGAAGTCTATAAAGCCATGGATGCACAGTTTCAGAATCTATATTCAGAACTGCTGGAGGCTGTGGATTATCGGAACAATCAGGCTGCAAAAAGAAATTTTTGGTTGATGGCAGATTTGATTGCAGTGGTCACATTTGTATTTTTAAGGCAGGGAGTGAGTATTTTTGCACTCAGCAATAGTGTGATCAAGCCAATACAGGATTTAACAGAAAATGCACAACAGTTTGGAAAGAAGGATATGAGCCGGATCGAGTATGTTAAACTGGAGCAGGAGGCAGAAGAGGAAATGCGGATGCTGATTCAGGTCTATAATTCCATGATCCGAAGGATTCAGATGCAGATTTGCACGATACAGGAGAATGCAAACGCACAGCAGAAACTGAAAGACCAGGAATTAGAGAATCTAAAAATACGAAACATGCTTAAAACCAGTGAGCTGAAAGCACTGCAGATGCAGATTAATCCACATTTTCTGTTTAATACTTTAAACATGATCTCACAGACTGCATATATGGAAGGTGCAGAGCAAACAGTGACGCTACTGGACAGTACAGCAAGACTGCTACGCTATACCTTGGATTATACGGATAAATCTGTAACGTTATCCAGAGAAATTGAAATTCTTGGACACTATGTGGAACTGCAGGAATATCGTTTTGGAGACAGGATCCGGTTTGAGTTTGATCTGGATGAGTGTTTTCACCAGATCCATGTGCCGAGCTTGATCCTTCAGCCGCTTGTGGAGAATGCGGTGTCTCATGGAGTTGGTATGAAGCTTCATGATGCCATCATTACAATCCGCACCAGATATCAACCCGAAGAACAGATGGGAATTGTTGAAATTAAGGATAATGGTGTGGGAATGGATGCAGACAGACTGCAGAAACTGAAGAGGGAGATGAAAGAAAATCAGGAAACAGGGAAAATAGGTCTGAGTAATATTTATATGAGAGTGCGCATTTTTTATGAGGATCAGGGAGATGTGCAGATTTACAGTACAGAAGGAGAAGGAACTACAGTACGTATCTGTCTGCCTGTGAAAGAACAGGAGTTGAATAAGGGGGAAGGAATACAATGTACAGAATTATAATTGCGGATGATGAGGTGATTGAATGCCGGGCACTGGAAATGATGATACGAAATGATTTTCCGGATATGGAAATCCTTCCTTATGTCCAGAATGGGATTGACCTGATTGCCAGTGTAGAGAAAAATCATCCGGATATTGCAATTATAGATATTAATATGCCGGGGCTTAATGGTCTGGATGCCCTTGAGATTATCCGGGCTCGTAATAAGGAGATGAAAGTGATTATAAGCTCTGCTTACAGTGAGTTCCAGTTTGCAAAAAAGGCGATGAGCCTTGGTGTGTCGGAGTATATTCTGAAACCATTAAACAGAACTACGTTTGTGGAAACACTTCGGAAAGTGACACAGCAGGTATCGGTGGAAGCTGAAAAAAGAGACGAGGAAAGCAGAACAAAGGTACATATGGAAGAGATTAATGGGATGGTAGGCAGCGAGTTTCTGTCTTCTCTGATGCTGGGAGAACCGGACGAAAAAAGTTTTCTTCTGATACAGTCGGCTATGAACCATGAGTACAGTGGATGTATTCTGGTCTGCCTGAAAAATTTTGAGTTAGACTTTATAGTGATGAAACAGAAAATAAGCGAGCTGAAAGAAAAAATTCAGGTGGAGCTGGGGCAGTTTGGATACTGTGTAGGAAAAACGTATAAAGATGAAATTTGTTTTCTTCTCACACCGGGAAGGGAAATCCAGGAGAATGAAAAAACAAAATGGATGGAAGACACTGCGGCCATGATTCTACGCTGTGGGGAAAGAGAAGGATATCAGAGGCTTCATCTGGGAGTCAGTACCTGGCAGGAAGATCCGTATGAAATGCTTACCGGATTGGCGGAGTGCAGAATAGCGGCCGGAAATCAAAAGAGACAGGGAGTCTGCTTCTATAATACAGGAGAAAAGAAAAAGAAACCCAAAGAGAGCCGTGATCTTGTCCGGTCATTGATTTGTGATATGGAAAGTGGACAGTTGGAAAAGGCGAAAGAAGCGGTAAAAAAAAGTTTTACTGTCACGGAATATGAGAAGTGGGAAATGAATTCTGCGATGATCGCCAGTATGGGAACGGTTTTTTATGTTGAAAAGGTAATGACAGATAAATTGACACCTGCTGAACGTTACAACAAAGACAGGCAGATACAGTGGTTAAAAGCTCAGGAATGCAGGTCTAAAGAAGAACTTTGCCAGTGGGTATGTGATTGTCTGGAACAGCTGGCAGTAAAGAATACACAGGCAGGAAAGAAAAGCAAAGATTATGTAGAAAAAACCATTTTGTATATGGAAAAGTATTATATGAAAGATATCTCACTGGAACAGGTTGCGGAGGTTTCTGGAATCAGTAGCTTTTATCTGAGCCGTCTTCTGAAACAGGAATTGAATCAGACTTTTGTTGGAATTCTTACAGAAATCCGAATGATCAATGCGCTGAGAATGCTCTGGGAGGGAAAACATTCAATAAAAGAAATTGCCATACAGTCAGGATATAATAATATTACCTATTTTTATAAAGTGTTCAAAAAATATACAGGAATGAGCGTGGGTGAAATCAGGGAATATGTGGAGTAGATAATTTGGATTATGTATGATGGCAAGAAAGAATAAAATGACAAGTTTTTGCATAACAATTGGCAAAATACTGCCGGTAAGTCCAAATTTGTTAAATTGGAGAATTTTTCTGTTCATGCTATGATAATTTCAACAGGAAAAACAAGGAGGATAAGTAATGAACAGAAACAGAAAAATGTTAAAAAAAGCTATGATGGCAACTCTGACAGCAAGTATGGTCCTTACCTCTGGCGGAATTACTACCTTTGCGGCACCGGCTACAACGAATGAGCAGTCTGACCGTGAAACAAAAAATGCTCAGCTTTCCATGACAGCCGCTACCCAGGGTATGGTACTTCTGGAGAATAATAATGATGTACTTCCAATCGCAGTGGACGGTAATATTGCTTTATACGGTGGCGGTGCAGTAAAGACTGTCAAAGGCGGAACTGGTTCCGGTGATGTAAACCAGAGATATACCGTTTCTGTCTGGGAAGGACTAAAAAATGCGGGATACAATATCACCTCTTCCGACTGGCTGAACAGTTTTGAGGAAGCTTATGACAAAGGTGAAGCAGAGTTTGACGGTGGGTTCTGGGATACGTTTTCCATGCCGGATCCGGAACTTACAGATGAGGAAGTTGCAGCAGGACAGACAGACGGCACAGACACAGCAATTTATGTAATTTCTAGAAACTCTGGTGAAGGTGCCGACCGTACAGAGACAGAAGGCGACTATTATCTGACAGAAAATGAAAAATCCAATCTGACCAAACTCGGCGCAGCATATGACAAAGTGATTGTAGTGCTGAATGTTGGTGGTGTCATTGATACAAATTTCTTCCATGAAATCGATGGTCTGGATGCAATGCTTCTGATGTCTCAGGCTGGTATGGAAGGTGGAACTGCACTTGTGAAAGTTCTCAACGGAGAAGTAACTCCTTCTGGAAAACTGACAGATACATGGCCGGCAGCATATTCCGATTATCCGACAGCAGAAACTTTTGGAGCAAATGACGGAAATGTAGATCAGGAAGATTATACAGACGGAATTTATGTAGGATATCGTTATTTTGATACATTTGGTGTGACACCTGCGTATGAGTTTGGATATGGAAAATCTTATACAACATTTGATATTGCAGTAGATTCTGTAACAGCAGATGCAGATAAAGTTACTGTAACTGCTAAAGTTACCAATACAGGCGACAAATATTCAGGAAAAGAAGTTGTAGAAGTTTATTTCTCTGCACCATCAGGTGATCTGGAAAAACCATATCAGGAACTCGCAGCTTATGGAAAAACAGATGAGCTTGCACCTGGAGAAAGTCAGACTCTGACGATCAGCTATAATACGACAGAGATGTCTTCTTATTCTGAGGAAAAAGCAGCTTATATTATGGAAGCCGGAGATTATGTAGTACGTGTTGGAAACAGCTCCAGAAATACGAAGGCAGCAGCAGTGATATCACTGGATGAGACGGCAGTTACCGAGCAGTTAAGTAACCAGCTGACTCCGGATAAAGAAATTACAGAGCTTTCTAATAAAGATGCAACACCTTATACTTATGACGGCGAAGCAGATGAGATTGCAGCAGCAACCACAATCTCACTGGCAGCAACAGACATCAAGACAGTAGATAATTCTTCAGCATATGATGATGAAACTGTAACCGCTTATGTATCTGATACAACAGAAACAGAATATCTTGCTGAGAATCTTGGATATACACCTACAAGCAAATATCATGGCGAATACAAAGAGGAAGTTCAGAATCTGGAAGGCGATTTCAGCCAGAATACTTTAAAAGATGTTTATGACGGAACGATTACAATGGAAGAATTCGTTTCCGGTCTGACTGTTTCCCAGATGGCAGATATCGTTATTGGTGGAAATAAACTGCCATCCGCATCTGGACAATCAGCTGGTGCTGCTTCTGCAAATGTGGACGATGTGAGTGACGGAACTATGATTGGTGCTCAGGCGAACTCTGTACAGGGGGCAGCAGGTGAGACAGCCGGTATTTATATTGAATCCAAGAAGATTCCGAACATTGTTCTTGCAGATGGTCCTGCAGGTCTGAGAATCACACAGGAATACGAGGGCGAAGACGGACAGGAATATTATCAGTTCTGTACTGCATGGCCGATTGGAACACTCCTTGCACAGACATGGGATCCGGATGTTGTAAAAGAAGTGGGAACTGCTTTCGGAGAAGAATTAAAAGAGTATGGTGTAACAGTTCTTCTTGCTCCTGGTATGAATATTCACAAGAATGCACTTTGCGGACGTAACTTTGAATATTATTCAGAAGATCCATATGTAACAGGCACAATTGCAATCGCAGAGACAGAAGGCGTACAGTCCAATCCTGGAATCGGCGTATGTATCAAACATTTCGCAGCAAATAACCAGGAAGATAACAGAAATGCGGTAAATAATACAATCAGCGAACGTGCTTTCAGAGAAATTTACCTGAAAGGCTTTGAAATGGCAGTCAAAGGTGCCCAGCCAATGAGTATCATGTCCTCCTATAACCTGAACAACAGCGTTCCGGCAGCAGATGATTATGATCTCCTTACTGATATTACCCGTGGAGAATGGGGATTTGACGGTATGATCATGACAGACTGGGGTGGCGGACAGTCTACACCTTCCATCTCCATGCACGCAGGCAATGACCTGATCATGCCTGGAAATTCTGTAGAGGATATTACTATCCGCGGATTCTCAGATGAGGAACCGACTTTTGGTGAAGATGATATTTATCCGGAAGTAACTGTAGCAGAAAGTTGGGGCGGACTCAGAGCAACCACACAGTGGGGTGAATTTGTTCTGGATGCAGCGGGTGATGTTACAATCGAAAAGACAGTGGATACCTCAGCTTATGAAGAAGCAGTCCGCGACAATGTAAATGCAGACGGCGAGCAGGAATCTGTAAAAGTTTCTGATCTGATCAGTAACCTTGGTGATGCAGTAACTGTAACAGACAATGGTGATGGAACAACAACAGTCGTTTATACAGGCTCTTATAAAGAAAATAACATTACACTTGGCGATCTTCAGAAGAGCACCATCAATATCCTGAACCTTGTAATGCAGTCCAATCAGTTTGCAGACCTCTTCGATGATGTAGAGTCACTGCCTTATACAGAAGCTCATTCTGATAATCTTGTAACATACGTTACAAATGAAAAGAGTGAAATTGAATGATTAACTGTACAGCTGAAGGATGTAGTTACATATAAAGGAATAGAACGTAAAAAAATTATATAATAAAAAGGTATATAATTAGGAAGTGATTTGCAGAATAACAATAAAATTATTAGATCTTAGAAAAACCATTGTTATTCTGCATAAAAAAACAAAGGATTTCAAAGAAAAACAGAAGTATTTTGTATAGTTTTTTTAAGAACCCATTGTTATAATACAATCACAGTAAAACAAACGGGCACGCAAGGGCATGAGCGTTGACAAAGGCACTGCGTGTTTAGTAAACAATTCAAATGTAAATTCAAGGAGGGTTTTTACAATGAAAAGAAAATTAGTGAGCTTAGTACTTGCAACAGCAATGGTTACATCATCTATGATGGCAATGCCTGTATTCGCATCTGATGACACAGCAACAGAGGAAACTGCAGAAGAAACTCCGGAAGCTAATCCTGAATTAGCTGACAAAAAAGTTGGTGTTTGTATTTATCAGTTCTCTGATAACTTTATGACTCTGTTCCGTGGTGAGCTGGAGAGCTATCTGGAAGAACTTGGATTCTCCAAAGATAACATTACAATCCAGGATGGTGCTAATGACCAGGCTACACAGTCCAATCAGATTGATGCTTTCATCGCTGACGGCGTAGACTTACTCATTATCAACCCTGTAAACTCCTCTTCAGCAGAGAGCATTACAGATAAAGTAGTAGCAGCTAATATCCCGCTCGTATACATCAACCGTGAGCCAAGCGAAGAGGAAGAGAAGAGATGGGAAGCCAATGACTGGAATGTTACATATGTAGGATGCGATGCTCGTCAGTCAGGTACAATGCAGGGCGAAATTATTTCTGATCTTGGTCTTGATACACTTGATAAGAACGGAAACGGAAAAGTTGATTACATCATGATCGAAGGTGACCCGGAGAACGTTGATGCTAAATATCGTACAGAATATTCTGTAAAAGCAGTTGAAGATGCAGGCCTTGAAGTTAACGAACTTGATGATCAGGTTGGTAACTGGGATCAGGCTACAGCTCAGCAGCTTGTTGCTAACGATTTAAGCCAGTTTGGTGATGATGTAGAAGTTGTATTCTGTAACAACGATGCTATGGCACTTGGTGCTCTGCAGTCTATCGAAGCAGCTGGACGTACAGTTGGTGAGGATATCTTCCTTGTAGGTGTAGATGCTCTGTCCGAAGCTCTTGATAACGTAGAATCTGGTAAAATGACAGGTACTGTATTTAACGATCACATTTCCCAGTCTCATGCAGCAGCAGATGCAGCTGTTAACTATCTGACAGGCAAAGGAAATGATCACTACATCGGCTGCGATTACGTGAAAGTAACAGCAGACAACGTAGCAGATATTAAAGAAATGACAAAATAATCGTAATTATTTAGTGGCCTTACGGTTAGTTGATTAACTAAATAGTTACAAAGAAGAATTACAGTGAATCAGAGTGGTGCGGGTGACGCAAAGAACACCCGCATTTTCTCTGAGAAAAGGGAAAGGGAGGAGAAACATGTCTGAGTACAAACTGCAACTGAAGGGCGTCTGCAAATCTTTCCCCGGCGTTAAGGCGCTTGACAATGTACAGCTGTCACTCCGTCCGGGAACAGTACATGCTCTCATGGGAGAGAATGGTGCAGGAAAATCAACCCTGATGAAATGTTTATTTGGTATCTATAAGATGGATGCCGGTGAAATTTATTTAGATGGACAGAAAATTGTAGTAAACAATCCTGATGAAGCAATGAAATATGGTATCGCGATGGTACATCAGGAATTACAGCCGGTTCCGGCTAGAACAGTAGCGGAAAATCTTTACCTTGGACGTTTTCCGACAAAGAAATTCGGTCCTTTGCAGGTAATTGACCATAAAAAAATGTATGAAGATACAGCTTACTGGCTGAAAGAAGTTAAGATGGACTTTGATCCAAAAGCTCTGTTGGGGGATCTTTCCATTGGACAGATGCAGTCAGTAGAAATTGCAAAAGCAGTTTCACATAATGCAAAAGTGGTAATCTTTGATGAGCCTACATCCTCATTATCAGATAACGAAGTAGAAGCTCTTTTCAGGATCATGAATGATCTGAGAGACAAAGGTGTTGCCATGGTTTATATTTCACATAAGATGGATGAGATCAAACGTATCGCAGACGATATCACGATCATGCGAGATGGTACTTATGTAGGAACCTGGCCGGCATCTGAGATGTCTACGGAAGATATCATTACTAAAATGGTAGGACGTGAGTTGACCAATGTATATCCGGAAAGAAAGAACAAACCAGGAGAAGTGGTCATGGAAGTTAAACATTTAAGTTCTATCCATGAGAAATCTTTCCAGGATGTATCTTTCACACTCCGTAAAGGTGAGATCCTTGGTTTCGGTGGTCTGGTAGGAGCGCAGAGAACAGAGCTTCTGGAAGGCGTTTTCGGAATGAGAGCAATCTCATCTGGAGAGATTTATATTAAAGGACAAAAAGTAAATATCAAACATCCGGCAGATGCCATGAAAGCGGGAATCGGTCTGATCACAGAGGACAGACGTGGAAATGGTATCTTTGGATGTCTTTCCATCAAGGATAATGTAGGTGTTTCCATTTATAACAAACACCTGAAAGCCGGATTTGTACTTGATCATAAGACGATTAATTCAATCGTAGACGACAGTATCCAAAAGTTGCGTATCAAGACTCCGAATATGCAGGAGCATATCGCAAACCTGTCCGGTGGTAACCAGCAGAAGGTTATCGTAGCAAGATGGCTGGCAAATGATCCGGATATCCTGATCATGGATGAGCCTACCCGTGGTATTGACGTTGGAGCAAAACACGAGATTTATGAGATTATGAATGATCTGGCAGCAGAGGGCAAGGCCATCATCATGGTTTCTTCAGAAATGGCAGAACTGCTTGGCATGTCTGACCGTGTTTATGTAATGTGCAACGGTAAGATGCGTGGAGAACTTACAGAGAAAGACGAAATGACTCAGGAACACGTTATGAGTTATGCTACAAAATTCTGATGATGGGAGGAGAAGAATAATGGGTAACAAAAAGAAATTAAGCTTTAAAGAGATCATGACGAATTATGGTGTTATCATCATCATGGTTTGCCTCATTGTATTTACAGGAATCACAAGACCAAACTTCCTGACAACTAACAACCTGACAAACATTCTTGCAACTATGAGTTTCCGTCTGGTAATCGCACTTGGTATTGCCGGATGTATCATCACAGCAGGGTGTGACCTTTCTGCAGGTCGTATGATCGGTTTCGGCGGATGTATCGCAGGTACGCTGCTTCAGAAAATGGATTATTCCGCTAAGTTCTATCCAAACATGAAACCATTAAACATCTGGCTTGCACTTCTGATCGTTATGCTCATCTGTGCAGCATTCGGTCTGGTAACAGGATTCTTCATTGCATACCTGAACGTACCGCCATTCATTTCCACAATGGCTATGATGGAAATCGTTTATGGTATCTGCAGTATTTATACAAATGCAACTCCTCTTGGAGGATATGTAAGTGAGTATACAGGACTTGCTACAGGCAAATTCCTTGGAATGAGCTATCTGGTATGGATCGCAATCCTGGTTGGTATTATTACATGGTTCATCTTTAACATGACTCGTCATGGAAAATATATGTATGCAATCGGTGGTAACCCACAGGCAGCAGAAGTTGCAGGTGTTCCGGTTAAGAAAACTCTGATCATCATTTATGCAAAAGCAGCAGCTATGTATGGTCTTGCTGGATTCATGATGGGTGCAAAAGCCGGCGGTGCATCAGTTCAGTTAGGTTATGGTTATGAAATGGAAGCAATCGCAGCCTGCACCATCGGTGGTGTATCTGTAACCGGTGGTCGTGGTAAAGTTTCTTCCGCTCTGATCGGTGTTGCAGTGTTCGAGTTCCTGAAAGCAGCGCTTCAGTTCCTGGGAGTAAATGCATACGCTCAGTACATCGCACTTGGTGTTATCATCTTCATTGCTATTTCACTGGATATCAGAAAATACATTGCAAGAAAATAATAAAAACGATATAATGTTACATACAGGGCCGCCGTTTTGGTACGACGGCCCTTTTTCTATCAGAATTTTCTATCGAGAAAAGGAGAAACAAAAATGGGAAACAGTTATTTATCAAACGCAATGATCCCTCTGATGATGACTCTGGTTCTTGGATATTATGCAGCCCGTCTGCTGATTTTTCACGATACAGAATCTATCACAGGGAAAAAAGGTGCCAAATTTAAGGACAGAGAGAAATATGTGACAGAATCAGGAAAGCTGATCCTTTTCCTTGCAGTCGGATCTTTTGTTATGGCGATCGTAATGTACTTCAATACTTATGCGGCAGTTGTGGAAATAGCGATCTGGTTTGTGGTCTTTGGCATTCTCTGGAAGAGAATGAATGACAAATATGGGGACACAAGTTCACATAAGAAGAAATAAACAGAAATTTAGAGACAGGGTGTAAATATGGAGAAGTATTCAGTACTGCTTGTGGATGATGAGGAAGATGTTATCCAGATTATTATGAAGAAGATGGACTGGGAAAGTATGGGATTTAGGATTGCCGGATATGCACACAACGGCGTGGAAGCGCTGGAAATGGCTGAGGAACTGCAGCCGGATGTGGTCATGACAGATATCAAGATGCCATATATGGATGGTCTTACTCTCAGCCGTAAGCTTAAAGAACTTTATCGTACAGTAAAAATTATAATTTTTTCAGGTTTTGATGAATTTGAATATGCAAAAGAAGCAATTCAGATTGAGGTGGAGGAATATATTCTCAAGCCCATCGATGCCGGAAATCTGAAGGAGGTTTTTGGCAGGATCCGTGAGAAGATTGACCGTGAGATGGATGAGAAGAGAAACGTGGATAAGCTGAGAGAATATTATATGGAAAGTCTTCCGATCCTTCAGGAGAATTTTTATACTTCTCTGATCGATGGCAGAATCCCGGAAGATGAGATAGAGAGATATCTTGATGATTATCAGATCAGTCTGACAGGTCCGCATTATGTGGTGTCTATTCTACATATCAGTGCAACAGATATTCCACAGAATATGAATACATTTCTCCTTGGTGTTTCTGTGAAGAAACTGGCAGAAGAGCATATGGAAGGCGAATGGAAGTCAAGGATTTTGATGTATCTGGGAGACATTGTGGTGATCACACAATTAGAAAGACAGGATCAGATCACTGCATTTACAGACTTTATGGATCAGCTGTGCCGTCTGGCAAAGCATGTCTGCGAAGCTACAGTAACTGCAGGAATTGGTTATGTATCTAACAATCTTCCGGATATCCGCTTGTCCTGGCAGGGTGCCAGGAGTGCAGTTTCTTACCGTGTGATCTACGGAAATGCGCGGGCTATAAATATCGCGGAGATTGATCCTATGGAGAATGTAGATGAGCGTTGGGAGGAACAGGAAATTCAGAAAATTCTCAAGAAGATCCGTATGGGAAGCAGAGAAGAACTGGAAGCAGAGATCCGTCAGTGCATTCACAGATTCATGGAAGATGGAACTACCATGCAGAAATATCAGATTTTTATCATGGGGCTGATTACGGAAATCTTCAGATTCTGTACAAATAATCAGCTGGATATTACAGAATTTTATGGTGAAAAGGGTGAGATTTTTGAGCGGTGTATGCAGATGGAATCTCCGGAGGAACTGGAGCAGTGGCTTCTGAAAATTGGTGAAAAGCTACAGGAGACTGTGCAGCAGGAACGTCAGGCAAGTACAAAATCCTTTGTTTCCAAAGCTATGGAATATGTACAGGAACATTACAGTGACCGCAATGTAACTATCGAATCTGTATGCCGGGAGCTGGGTGTAAGTGCTGCATATTTCTCCACGATTTTCAAAAAAGAAACAGGTAAAACATTTATCAGTTTCCTTACTGATTACAGAATGGAGAAAGCAGTGGAACTGCTTATGACTACTAATGATAAAACTTATATCATTGCAGAAAAAGTTGGTTATGCAGATCCTAATTATTTTAGCTATGCATTTAAGAAGCAATATAGTATGTCACCATCCAAGTATCGTACAGCCAACGGAAACTGAAGCTATATTAACAACAGGGGCAGGAGAGTAAGTGGAAAAGATCAGACAGTTACTATTTCATAAAGAAAAAAGAACAAAGAGCATGCAGATGACGATATCAGTTTCTTTTACAGTTTTGTCTGTATGCTGTATGTGTTTTCTGGGTGTAATGCTATATCAGCAGTTTACTAAGAAAGCAGAAAATCTTACGGTAGAGAATTCCAGGCAGTTGCTGAATCAGACAACCATTAACCTGGAAGATTATCTGCGAAATATGCGCCGTATTTCAGATGCAATGTACTATACTGTAATAAAGAATACGGATATCGGGAGCGAAAGTCTGGAGGATTCTATGACTCTTTTATATGAGTCTAACAAAGACAAGCTGGTCAGTATAGCCTGTTATACCAATGATGGAAATCTGACGGCAGCGTCACCTATCGCGAATACGAAATCAGGAATTGATGTGACTTCGCAGAAGTGGTTTCAGGATGCGGTAGGGGAGCTGGAAAATTTTCATTTTTCTACCCCACATGTGCAGAATCTGTTTGATGATCCTTCTTATCGGTACTACTGGGTGGTGTCTTTGAGCCGTACAGTAGAGCTGACCAGAAACGGTGTTTCCATGCTGGGAGTTCTGCTTGTTGATATGAATTACAGCAGTATTGAGCAGCTTTTGAACAAGGCAAATACAGATACTTCCGGTGATTATGTATATCTGATGGCACCGGATGGAGAGATTATATATCATCCGAAACAAAACCTGATCCATATGGGACTTTATCAGGAAAATAATGATAAAGCAGCAGGATATGAAGATACGACCGTAGAGGAAAATTTCCATGGAGAGAAGCGTCTGGTGACAGTAAAAACGATCAGTTATACAGGATGGAAACTTGTCAGTGTGGTTCCAATGAAAAGCTTCAGCATGAATATGACCAACATGAGAAATCTGGTAGTTCTTCTTGTTGCGCTGACAGTACTTGCAGCAGTGATCCTGAACCAGATGGTATCGGCAAGAATTTCCAAACCCCTTCGTCGTCTGAATGATTCTGTGAGGGAATGGGAAGCTGGAAATATGGAACCGGATATTTATGTAGGAGGTTCTATGGAGGTAGAGCATCTGGGAAAAACACTTCGGTCTACGGTAGCTCAGATCCGACAGTTAATGGATGATATCGTGATAGAGCAGGAAGAAAAAAGAAAGAGCGAACTGGATGCACTTCAGTCGCAGATTAATCCGCACTTCCTTTATAATACGCTTGATTCCATTGTCTGGATGATTACCGGAGAGAGGTATGATGATGCAGTATTTATGATCACGCAGCTTGCCAGTCTTTTCCGCATCAGCTTAAGCAGAGGTAAGACAGTGATTAAGATCGAGGATGAAGTAAAGCATGCCCAGAACTACATGAATATTCAAAAGATTCGATATAAGAATAGTTTTGAGGTGGATTTCCAGATAGAGGAAGAAATTCTGGACGGCTGTATTGTGAAGCTGGTTCTTCAGCCATTACTTGAAAATGCTATTTATTATGGAATGGAGTTTATGGACGGGGAAGGTGAGATACATGTCCGCGGATACCGTAAGGATGGCGATATTTATCTGGAGGTAGAGGATAACGGTTTGGGTATGCCTGAGGAAGAAGCGGCAGAGCTTCTTAATGGAAAAGAACGGCCACACAAACATGGTTCAGGAGTTGGTCTGGTTAATGTACACAGTCGTCTGAAGCTCCGATTCGGAGAGAGTTATGGACTGATCATTCATAGTTGTCCGGATGAAGGAATGCTGGTGCAGATTCATATTCCATATGTTCCGTACACTGCAGAGACACAGAAACTCCTTGAGAGCGGAAAAGATTATCCGGCAGCTGGCAGAAAGGAGGATACGCAATGAGAAAGAACCGATTATCTGTAATCCTCTTTTCAGCAGTGATCCTGTCGGTGATCATATACAGTGCTTATGGAATGGTCAATCAGGGAAAAGAGGATGATTACATTTCTGTATCCGTGATTGTAAATGACAGCAGCAATGCCAGGTGGGATGCATTTCGGGAAGGACTGGAACAGGGAGCCGAGGACAATCAGATACACCTGAATCTGGTATCAACGGGAAGCTTTCAGAATGCACAGGAAGAGCGTGTGATTGTAAGAAGAGAGCTGGAAGGAGATGCAGATGGAGTGATTGTCGATCCGTATTCAAGTGAAGCGGACAGTGTTTTGCCGGGAGAATCTGCTTATCCGGTAGTGCTGGTAGAATCTGGTATAGAAACGGATACGCTATTTACTTCTGTGATGACCGATCATATGAAGCTGGGTGAGCGGCTGGCAGATGCGGTGATTAAAGCAGGGGAAACCAAAGTTGGGATCCTAAGCGGAAATCAGAGCCAGCTTGGGATGCGACAGAGACTGAAGGGAGTAAAAGAACGTCTGGCAGAGGCCGGAGTAGAGATTTCCTGGGTGCTTTCTGCAAGGGAACTGAATAAGAAGATCCATAATACAGAGTATTTTGTAAATAATAAAGTAAATGCAGTTATTTCTCTGGAAAATAATGAAACGGAGAAAGCAGTTGATCTGCTTTCTGATAATGGAGAAATTTTCTGGAGGATCTATGGAGAGGGACGCTCTGAAAAAGCAATCTATTATCTGGACAAAGGGTTGATCCAGGAATTGGAAGTTCCAAACGAATATTATATGGGATATCAGAGTATGGTTCTGGCAGCACAGAATATCAGGTATCATACTGAAAAGACTGAACAGGTAGAGGTAGAATTTTTCAGTGTGACTAAAGAGAATCTGTATGATGAAGAGACAAGCAGGATTCTGTTTCCGACTGTGAGATAAAATGATATACGAAGAAACAGCAGAACGAAATAAACGGGGGAAAAGAGATGCATAGAAAATATCTGGCGCTTGCGGGTGTTTTATGTATGGCAGCTGTTACTGCCGGAGGATGCAAAAACAGTGAGGAAGATACCGTCAAAAATATAAAAATTGGAGTTACTTTATATGATCAGTATGATACATTTCTCTCAGAAATGATGACGGAATTTACGGAATATGCAGCAGATAAAGAAGAGGATACCGGTGTGGCGATCAATGTGGAGATTCTGGACGCTTCTCAGAGTCAGCTGACACAGAATGAGCAGGTAAAGAGTCTCATCGATAAAGGATGTGATGTAGTGTGTGTGAATCTCGTAGATCGTACAGAACCTACAACAATTACAGACTTTGCAGAGAATCATGATGTTCCGATCATCTTTTTTAACCGTGAGCTGGTTGCCGAAGATCTGGAACGGTGGAAAGAATTGTATTATGTAGGTGCAGATGCTTCGGAGTCAGGAACTCTGGAAGGAGAACTGGCAGCAGATGCGTTTAAAGGGAACCCGTCTATGGACAAAAACGGTGACGGCATCTGCCAGTATGTGGTTTTAGAGGGAGAAGCCGGACACCAGGATTCCATCGTGCGTACAGAGTATTCCGTAAATACTATGGTAGAAAACGGTGTGGAAACAGAGAAGCTTGGATACGCAATTGCCAACTGGAACAGGGCGCAGGCACAGACAAAAACAGCAGCTATGCTGACACAGTTTGAAGGAAAGCTTGAGTTGATCATTGCCAACAATGACGATATGGCACTGGGGGCTATTGATGCATTGAAAGCATCTCAGATTCCCAAAGAGGAATGGCCGGGAGTGGTAGGGATCGACGGTACAGATGCAGGTCTGGACGCAGTAAAGAATGAAGAAATGCTTGGAACAGTTTATAATGATAAAGAGGGACAGGCACAGGAAATGCTGAATCTTGCTTTCGCAATCGCGACTCAGGGTGATAAGAGTGATATTCCGTTGATCGATGGCAAATATGTGCGTACACCATATTACAAAATCACATTAGATAATATAGAAGAATATGAAAACAGACAAGGGACTGTTGATTAACAGTCCCTTGTCTGTTTTGTGGTAATTAATGTTCTGTGAACAGGTAATTACTTAGAGTGTATTGATATAGGCTAATAATTCTTTTTTCTCAGCATCATCTACTTTACGTCCGGCAGTAAATGCACATATGAAATTCTTAATGGAACCCTGATAAGAGTCATCAACGACCTCTTTAGCATAGTTCTCATAAAATTTCTCTGCTGTAACAGCCGGGATATAGATGGCTCTCTTTCCGCTTTTATCAATGTTTAAAAAACCTTTCTGAGAAAGACGGGAAAGAAAAGTATTTACTGTCTGCTTCTTCCATTCTTTTTTATCATCTTCATTAAAATGCACCATAATTTCAGAAAAAGTTGCAGGAGTTTCTCTGCTCCATAAATATTGTAAAATATAAAATTCTGTTGCGCTCATTGCATTTCGTACCATAGTTAAGTCCTCCTTATTAGTATTATAAAAGTGTACCTTTTGTATAAATTAAATTTATGTTACTGTTTATACACTGCTGTTCTGCAACGTGTATTGCTGAAAATGCAGTGAACAGAATCAATCCGTGACCAGCAGAACGCCGGACCTTGCTACCATTCTAATATAAAAAGATAAATATTACTAGGTGTAGAAGTACACAAAAATTTAAGTAAAAAATAGGTTAATTTATCGGATTTCCGAATCTCGCTCCGAAAAAATTTTATATGGTTTTAGAGTGTTGCCTCGCGGATCATGCAGTACTGTTTGAGACCAAAGTGATGCTTTTCTACAATTCCGTATGTTTTGAATCCGAAATGTTCATAAATAGGAACGTTGTTGGGATTGTGTGTTTCCAGAGAAATCAGCATTTTGTGTTTCTGGGCATAGTTTATGACTTCATCCATCAGAACTTCAGCGAGTCCGTGATGCTGGTGCCCGGGGTCTACTGCCAGATAGATTACATGGAGTCGTTCTGTCTGGTGAAGCTGGTCGGTCCAGCTGGAATTCAGATAATCTTTACCCTGAATGAAATTCCAGAAGGTTTTCAGGCTGGGGTCTTCTTTGATCAGCCAGCCGTCAGTGGTAATTGCAGCTCTGGCTTCTGTGAGACAGTATTGCAGAACATTATAAGGTTCACTCTCATCAGAGACAACAAGAATGCTGTTTAGTTCACTGCTGTCTGAGTAGATCTCACATGTCTGAAAGAATTCTGTCAGATCGCAGGAAAAAAGTTCCGGCAGTAATCTTTCTCTGGTGGCGTCGTCAGGGATCAGGGTATGATACAGAGGATCCTGCGCGAAACAGACGGTCAGCAGTTTCTGTAATCGTGGTAAATCTTCTTCCTGTACTCTGTACAAATTATCACTTTCCATGGTATGTAGTAATCTCCTTATTTTTGTGGAAACAGGAAACTGCGGTTTATTGTCCGATCTGTATGAAGACAGGCAATAAGCTGCAGTAATGTTTCCGTGATATAGTAATGTGTTGATGAATTGAATAAAGTGCAATGCAGATAAAATTGTCTACCTGAATTTGTTGACAATATCAGGTAGAAAGCAGGTTATTATAAACGTTTTCTAACATGGAAGACAGCTTATTAATGGAATTATTCAGGTAGCGGATATCGTCCTTATAATAAGCCCGTTGTCTTCGCAGGGCAGCTTCCAGACGGCGGATTTCGCTGTCAAGCTCCGGGGATTCTTCTTCCAGGCGCTGCTTCAACTTTTGCACAATTCCGTAGAGGTTTTCATGATGCATGATACGCCCTGCACCCCACATCAGACGGTCTTTAGGCTGATGGAGGATATATTCGGTGAAGTGGTAATAGACTTCTTCATCGAAAAGAAAAGCATACATATTATTATCTACACGATAGAGGGCTTTCAATGCATCTGTGATATTTCCCTCGGATAAAGCCTGGCTGGATTTTTCCAGTTGGTGGATGTTTCTTGAGGCTGCTTCCTGTGGGAAGATCACCTCGTCCTGCCAGTTGAGACGCACCAGATAGTCTTGTGCCTTGCGAAAAATCTTCAGCAGTTCCTGTCCTGTGGAATTCCACTTCAGGTGAAATGCAATGCGGGATTCCGGGTCTGAAAGCGTTAGATATTCAGCGTTAAGCTGGCAGATCTTTTCATATATATTTGTGGCAGAAGCTGTAACTGTCTGCAGAGTATTGAGCAGAACAGTCTGCTCAGAATCTGCAAATGTAAGTGCATTTTCGCGGATACTTTCTGTAACTGCGTTCATTGTTTTGCTGAAATTCATTGGCGGAAGAACCAGCCTGTCAATGGCCATTACCAATTTCAGATAGCATTCGTGATGAAATTGATAGACAGCCTCCTGATATACATCCTGGTTATCATATTGAGAATGATAGTAGTTCTGCATGAATGGTCCGGCGCTGAAGTCGTTGACTGTGGATGGAATGCCTGCGATCGCCATAGAGAAATCATCCGACCAGGTTTCAATAGGGGAGAGGACTGTGATTCCGTCTGGATATGCCTCCTTCGGAACAGTCAGGCTGTCTGTAAAATGCTTAATGAAGTCAGCATATTCATGAGTACAGCGTATGGCATCCTGTGTGTTGTGGGCATGGGCAGGAAGTTCAAAATTCAAGTCTGCGATCACCTTTCCCTGCCAGTCCGGATGTACGCGAAATACCTGATTGTAAGCACCGGTAGACCAGTCATATTTAGAATCAATGACTCCCCATTCTTCTGCGGCCATTGCACAGAAGACCAGAGTATGTGCCGGTTTATAGTCGCCTTTTACCAGTGCGCGGGCAATGCCGAGCATCATGGCGATCGCTGCATTGTCATCCTGGAATCCGTCGAAATAGGAATCGTAATGAGCGGATAATACAATCATGGAATCTGTTTCTGTCCCCGGAATCTTACCCACAATATTGCTGGCTTTCGTGTCTGGGATGACTCTGGAATGGGCATCAAGAGAAACTTTCAGGCTTTGTTTTTTTAATGAGGCAAGATCTGACTCCAGAGCATTATCGGCAGAAATTTTGTGCTGGATAGCATTCTTCAGAATCTTTGCATCTGCCTGAGACAAGGAGAAGGCAGGTGCGAAATCAGGACCTGCGATATCCTGGGCATTGAGCGCGGTCTCTGCAATTTCACCGTATCCGTTTGCCTGAACTGCGATCAGCGCAGCGGCACCCCGCAGATAAGCCTGATAGACGGGAAAACTGATCCACCATTCATCACGCTGATTAATCTCTACAAGAACCAGTTTCCCTTTTACATTTACTCCTTCGTAATCAGCGGAAGTTCCCTTTCCAAGGTAAACCAGTTCATAATCCTGAAAACCATTGGTTTCAAAGCTCGTCTGGTATCCACCCATCTGAAAGATGTGTTCCTGTCCATTGTCATCTGTAAATTTCAGGACTGCTTTCTCGAATTCCCATCCGTCCAGCGTAAATGTATCTTTAGTCACATCGGTAAGTCCGATATTTTTCATTTCATTATATAACATATCTCCAGTTGCCGTTTCGGCATCAGAACCTGCGGTGCGATAGCCAAGGACTGGGTTTGTTTTCTCTTTTTCCATGCGTTTGGCAAGCTGATAGGACCAGTTTGTATCAATGCAGGAAATACAGGAATCTTCAATGTTCAATTTGTTTCGCCTCTTTCCTGATACATTTATTGTATTAGAATTATCAGACATGATCAGTGCCCAAAGGTTATGGGGATGATGTGTCTGTAATATTTGTACTGAAAATATTTTAGCATAGCAGAGTAACTTCGACAATAACGCGTAAAAAATTAAATAAAATCTTACTGTTTATACGCCACGACCTTACAATATATTTTGGTATGTATATAAAAAATTGTATGTTTTTAAGTACAATCTGATTATTTTTGTTAATTACTGGACAAAGTATAAAAAATTGTTGCTATAATATTATAGCAAAAATTAAATAACATTTATTGGTTTTGAACCAGTCGTTGTAAGTTCCGCAAGGATTAATAGAGAAACCGGTGTAAGTCCGGTACGATCCCGTCACTGTAATAGGGAGCTTTGGAATGATAAATGTCACTGGACCATGTGAAGTTAAAGTTGGTCTGGGAAGGCGATTTCGAAGTGATGAACTTAAGTCAGGAGAACTGCTTACAATTGGGATAGGAATGATTCTTACGGTAGATAGGAAGCATAATTTTTTCATGTCATTTTGTGTCCGTATGTATGGTGTTTCATATTACGGGCTATTTTTTTGCGTAAAAATTAAGCCCCCTGGGGGGATTTTCCGCGTTACTGAGTAAAAGTGGTTACTGTTCACTTCGTGCCCGGCAACATTTCCTGTATTGGTTTAATTCACGAAAGATGTAGGAAGGAGATTATTTTGACGAAAAAACAAATCGGGAAAAGATTTCTGCAGATTCTGATCGTCCTGTTTGGTATCAGTTTTCTGACCTTCGGACTGACTTATCTGTCTCCTGGTGATCCGGCTGAGATCATGCTGACGGAGTGCGGTAATCTTCCCACACCAGAGCTTCTGGAACAGACAAGACATGAGCTGGGACTTGATCAGCCGTTCCTTGTACAGTATGGAAGCTGGCTCAAAGGTGTACTTACCGGAGATATGGGACAGTCCTATTCCTTTAAGATGCCGGTAGTACAGAAACTTGTATCCTGTTTCTGGCCAACCCTGAAGATGTCTCTGCTGGCATTGCTGATGATGATCGTGATTTCCATTCCACTGGGAATCCTGGCGGCAGTGTATCAGAACAAATTCCCGGACTATTTTGTAAGAGGAATTACGTTTATCGGGGTGTCCGTACCAAGCTTCTGGCTGGGTCTGATCTTACTGAGTATCTTCGGTGTACAGCTTCGCTGGGTAAATGTAGCAGGAGGAAGCACCGACTTCAAGGCGATGATCCTGCCGTCACTTACGCTGGCTCTTGCCATGTCTGCGAAATATACCAGACAGGTAAGAAGTGCGGTTTTGGAGGAGCTTCACCAGGATTATGTAACAGGTGCACGAATGAGAGGAATCAAAGAGAGCGTGATCCTCTGGAGACATGTTCTTCCGAATGTAATGCTCCCGCTGGTAACTCTGCTTGGACTTTCGCTGGGAAGTCTACTTGGCGGTACTGCGGTCGTTGAGATCATCTACAACTGGCCTGGTATGGGAAATATAGCAGTCAAAGCAATCTCCTGCCGTGACTATCCGCTGGTTCAGGGATATGTATTGTGGATCGCCATTCTTTATATGTGCATTAACCTGCTTGTGGATCTGTCCTATACTTATCTGGACCCAAGACTTAAGGAGGATAGATAATTGAAGTTAGTGAAAGTATTTAAAGAAAATAAGCAATTTACCCTCTTTACGATCCTGGCACTTGTTGTAGTTGGTGTAGCAATCTTTGCTCCGCAGATCGCACCGTATGATCCGCTGGATGCAGTTATGCTGGAATCCCTTCAGGCACCGAGTTCTGCACATCCTTTTGGAACAGACAAGCTGGGACGTGATCTGTTATCTCGAGTTATTTTCGGAACCAGAACTTCTCTGGTTATGACATTATGTCTGGTAGCAGTTATCTTTGTGATCGGTACATTTCTTGGAGTTATCGCCGGATATTTCGGCGGAATCGTAGACGGTGTGATCATGCGTATCGCAGATATGATGATCTCTTTCCCTGGTCTGGTACTTGCAATCGCGATCGCCGGTATGCTGGGACCGAACCTTGTAAATGCGGTTATCTCCATTGCAGCAGTAAGCTGGACAAAATATGCCCGTCTTGCACGAAGCATGGTACTGAGAGTAAAGAAAAACCTCTATATTGAAGCAGCAGTCGTAAACGGAACCAGGACATGGAAAATCCTGCTTGTACATGTTCTCCCGAACATGGTTACTCAGATGGTAGTAACTGCAGCAGCAGATATCGGAACCATGATGCTGGAGCTGGCATCTTTATCCTTCCTTGGTTTTGGTGCTACAGCGCCGACACCGGAATGGGGACTGATGCTGAACGAGGGAAGAACTTACATGGCAAAAGCACCATGGCTGATGATCTATCCAGGTATCGCGATCGTAATTTGCGTAGTTATCTTCAATATGCTTGGTGACAGCATCCGTGATGTTCTTGACCCGAGACAGGAGTAAGAAAATATAAAATAATAAAAACAAAGAGTTCTGCGGCTTCCGTACTGAACCGCGGACTTCACCACTTACCTAATATTTCAGGAGGAATATATGAAGAATACATTATTTAAAAAAGTTTTAGCAGTAGCACTTGCATGTACAATGACATTTTCCATGGCAACCGTAACTCACGCAGCAGATGCAAAAGAGATCACAATCGGTGTAACAAGCTTCGCAGATACTCTGGAGCCTACAGAACAGTACTTCAGCTGGGTTGTTTCCCGTTATGCGATCGGTGAATGTCTTACTAAATTCGACGAGAACGGTGAAATCGTTCCATGTCTGGCAGAGAGCTGGGAGAACAGTGAAGACGGACTTACATGGACATTCAAGATCCGTGAAGGCGTTAAATTCTCCAACGGCGATGATATGACACCAGAGATGGTAATGGCATCTATCCAGCGTACAGCTGACAAGAGCGATCGTGTACCGGAGTTCTTTGACCTGGACAGCATGGAAGTTGACGGACAGAACCTGATCTTCCACTTAAACAGAGCAAACGCAAACATGGCAGGAAGCCTTGCAGACCCGTTATTCCTGATCGTAGATACAAACGTAGATGATTCTACATTTGCAATGGAAGGACCGATCTGTACAGGACCTTACGCAGTAGAATCTTTCAGCCCTACAGACTCCTGTGTTGTAGTTAAGAATGAGAACTACTGGGATGGCGAAGTTCCGCTTGACAGAGTAACACTGAAATGTGTAGACGACCAGACAACACGTTCCATGGCTCTTCAGACAGGCGAGATCGACATCGCTTACAACTTAAAGACAGAGAACCTTGTTGAGTTCGAAGGAAATGACAACTATGAGATCCAGGAACTTCAGTCTCTGCGTTCTACATATGCGTTTATGAACCAGAGTGAAGGACGCGCACTCAGTGACAAGGCACTTCGTCAGGCACTTCTCCGCGGACTTGACAAACAGACATACTGCGACGTTCTTCTCGAGGGCGGAGCTACTGCCGGTAAAGCACCGGTACCTCCGACACTTGATTTCGGATTTGATGATCTGAATGATGAGAACAGTTATGATCCGGAAGGCGCTAAGGCAATCCTTGAGGAAGCAGGATATAAAGATACAGACGGAGACGGATTTGTAGAAACACCGGACGGAGATCCGCTGACACTTGATTTCGTTATCTACACAAGCCGTGCAGAGCTTGGTGTTTACGCACAGGCAGCACAGGCAAGCTTAAAGGAAATCGGTATCAATGTAAACCTGAATACAGTAAGTTATGAAACACTTCTCGACATGAGAGATTCCGGTCAGTATGACCTTCTTATCTGGAACGTACTTGTAGCAAACACAGGTGACCCGGAGAACTACTTAAGAGAGAACTGGTACAGCACATCTGCAAACAACACAGCAGGATACAACAACCCGGAAGTAGACGAACTTCTTGATGAACTTGCAGGAACATTTGACGAAGAAGGAAGAAAAGATCTGATCATCAAGATCCAGCAGGATATCATGGATGATGCAGCAACAGTATTCTTCGGATATGAGACAACTTATCTGTTCTCCAACAAGAGAGTTACAGGTGTGAAGATGTATCCAATGGACTACTACTGGCTGACAAAAGACATTACACTTGCTGAGTAATCTTAATCAAAAAGGAGCGTTAATTTATGCTTGAAATAAAGGATCTCTCAGTCCAGTATGGAAAGCAGGCACCTACCATCGAACATTTCAACCTGAACATGAAGAAGGGCGAGATCATTAGTGTTGTAGGTGAGAGTGGAAGTGGAAAGACCACTGTTATCAGAGCTGTCCTCGGTGCACTTGCCGGGGGCGGTAAGGTAACACAGGGAGATATACTCTTTAACGGAAAATCCCTGCTGACCAATACCAAGGATGAATGGAGACAGTTAAGAGGAACACGTATATCCATGATCTTCCAGGACTGCGGCGGAACCCTGAATCCAATCCGTAAGATTGGAAGTCAGTTCGTGGAATATATCTGTACTCATTCAAAAGTGTCAAAAGAAGAAGCATGGAAAAAGGGTGTCAGCATGATTGAGAAGATGCGTCTTCCGGAAGCGGAGAATATTATGAACAGTTATCCTCATCAGCTTTCCGGCGGTATGCGTCAGCGTGTCGGTATCGCAATGGCGATGACCTTTAATCCGGAACTGCTTCTGGCAGACGAACCAACCAGTGCGCTGGATGTTACTACACAGGCACAGATCGTTCGTCAGATGATGGAACTTCGTGATGATTTCCATACAAGTATCATTATCGTAACCCATAACATCGGTGTAGCTGCTTACATGGCAGATCAGCTGATCGTTATGCAGCACGGCAAAGTCGTGGATCAGGGAACAAGGGATGAGGTTATGAATCATCCGACAAGTGATTATACAAAGAAACTTCTGGCAGCAGTACCGGAAATGGAGGGATGTCGTTTTGTTTAAGGAATCAGATATTGTACTGAGTGCAAAACATATCGTAAAACAGTTTCCGGCCTCCCATGGACGGACACTGACAGCCTGCAATGACATAAACCTTAATGTATACAAAGGCAAGACATTAGGAATCGTAGGAGAGAGCGGATGCGGTAAATCCACATTCGTAAGAATGGTCATCTCCCTCGACAAACCTACCAGCGGTGAGATTCTGTATCATGGCAAAAACCTTGCTGATCTTTCCAAAAAAGAAACATGGTTAAACCGCCAGAACATGCAGATGGTTTTCCAGGATCCGCTGGCATCATTTAACCCGAAGATGAAAATCGTGGACATCCTTACAGAGCCGCTGATCAACTTCGGAAAATTAAAGAAAAGCGAGAAAGAAGCCAAAGCAAGAGAACTGCTGGAAATGGTAGAACTGCCGTGTGATTTCGTAGATCGCTATCCGCACAACATGAGTGGTGGTCAGAGGCAGAGAATCAGTATTGCAAGAGCGCTTTCACTGGAACCGGAGATCCTGGTTTGTGATGAGGCGACTTCTGCACTGGACGTTTCCGTACAGGAATCTGTGATCGAGCTTCTGGTACGCCTTCAGAAAGAGAAAAATATCAGCATGCTTTTCATCTGCCATGACCTGGCACTGATCCGTTCTTTTGCTCACCAGATCGCAGTTATGTATCTGGGAAACATTGTAGAGGTCATTCCGGGTGAAGATGTTACAGATCATGCAGTACATCCGTATACACAGGCACTTCTGGGTGCACAGTTCTCCATTCATATGGATCCGGCTCAGAAGATCCAGAGTATCGAGAGTGAAGCACCAAGTCCTCTGGATGTACCGAAGGGCTGCCCTTTCCAGAACCGCTGCGAGCATTGCACTGACAGATGCAAGGCAGAAATGCCGAAGCTGAAAGAGATTGCTCCGGGACACGAAGTTGCATGCTTTTATGTAGAAGAGCAGATGTAATTGGTGTGTAAAGTGCGATACATATTTTGCATGGATTTGCGAAATAATATTATATTTACAGGTACTTTGAAATGGTAAACAAACAGTAATGAGAAGAGTATCTGAAAAATTCAGGGAAAGGGGGATTGTGTAATGAAAAGAAGAATTCTCAGTCTGACACTGAGTGCAGCACTTGCGCTGGGGGTCACGACCCCTGTGTGGGCTGTTGCTGAAACCTATGCAGACGGTGAGGCACATACAATTGGTGTCATCGTATATGATCCGGATTCCGCAGAGATGGAAATGTTCTCTGACTATTACCGTGATTATATCCAGTCAGGTTTTCCGGTGAAATTCATTTTCTCCGGCAAGACAACCAACGCAGAGGAAGAGATTCAGTATATTGATAAAATGAAAGAGCAGGGCGCAGAAGGAATCATTTCTTTTGGCGGTTATGCTGACGGGCTTCAGGATATCATCAGGGAATGCGAAAAGGATGAAGTGTATTATGCACTTGGTTCCAATACCATCAGTGATGAGAACTATGAAGCTATAAAAGACAACCCATGGTATATGGGAAGTGTAGGTCCGGATCTTGAGGATGTATATCAGACAGGATGCGACATGGCAGAATACTTTCTGGACAAAGGAGCGAAGAATTTCGTGATCATGTCCGGTGGTGCTTCTACTGGAAACCGTCTGCATCAGGTGAGAACTTGGGGCATGCTTAACACTCTGGAGGAGAAAGCAGGACTGACTCTGACAGAAGAGGCAGAAACATTTTCTGCAACAGATGAGGTTACAAAGCTTTCCAGCGAAGATGGTTCTGTACAGGTTACGATCTGCCCTGGGTATACAGAGCAGGATGGACCGGGACTTGATAATCTGAGTACTGTATTTGCAGATGGAAACTGTGATGCACTGATGAGTGCGTTCCATGTTTCTACTTATCTGGATAAGATTGCAGACAAAGAGAAAGAACAGAACAGCAACATTCTGGTAGGTTCTATTGACAGTTTCACAGATGATAACTATGAGCTTTTCCAGCAAAAAGATATGTTCGGAAATGCACCTGTTGATTATGTACAGGGTAAATATGCATCTCTGGCAGGTCCGGCATTTGCCATGATCTACAATGCCATCACAGGAAACCCGGATGCAGTAAAAGAGGACGGACAGGCAGTACGTCTGTATCAGGGATTCTGGACTGCAACAGACGAGAAAGACTATGAAGAGCTTTATGGATATGCAACAGGTATCTACGAGAATGCATACAGCTGTGATGATCTTCAGGGTGTGATCAAGGTATTTGATGATAGTGCTACACCTGAGAAGTTCAAAGAACTGACAGAGAGCTATTCTGTAGAAGATGCTAAGGCGCGTATCTTTGATTAAGAATAATATTTACTTATGAAAACATCTGCGCGTTTCTGTTTTTATTTGACAGGAATGTGAAAGAATGTTAAAAATGAAAAGGCAGGGAGTTGATACTTCAGGTATCCGCTCCCTGTTTGAAAATATGGAAGTTTTACACAACTAACTGTTAAAACTGGTATTTATTGAACAATATAAGGGCCTGCCGGTGGATGATAAGATCTGGCAGACATGGAATGAGTAGAGGAGAATATAGGATGAGGACATTACGAGTAGCAGACCTGGAAGCGAAGCCGGGTGAGAAGGTATCCGGATTTGTGCATATCATTGGCGCAGAATTCGGAATTCCGGTAACACTGATCTGTGGAGAGAAAGAGGGCGAAACAGTTCTTATTTCCGGTGGCGTACATAATGCTGAATATGTGGGAATTCAGGCTGCCATGCAGCTTGCGGATGAACTGGATCCAAAGAAGATTGCAGGAAATATCATAGTGATCCGCCTGATGAACAGAACCGGATTTGAGCATCGTACCATGAGTCTTACCTATGAGGATGGAAAAAACCTGAACAGAGTTTTTCCCGGAAATCCGAATGGTACACTCAGTGACAGGATCGCTTATACTGTTGTAACAGAATTTTTCCCAAAAGCAGATTACTATGTAGATCTGCATTGCGGTGATGGATTTGAGGGCCTTGTATCTTATGTATACTGTACAGGGGCAGCTGCGCCGGAAGTAGCTGCAAAGAGCCGTGAAATGGCAGAGATCGCACATGTGGATTATCTGGTAACTTCCATGTACGGAACAGGTGGTGCGTACAACTATGCCGGAAGCATGGGAATCCCAAGTATCCTGCTGGAACGCGGACACAGTTCCCGCTGGTGTGAAGATCTGGTTGCAGAGGATGTTCATGATGTGAAAAATATCCTCAGACATTTGGGAGTTCTTCGCGGTAAATCCCATATGCATGGTAAACCGCCGGTAGAAGTAAGTCCTGTTATCTATGAGGATGCGCCGGTATCCGGATGCTGGTATCCTGCGAAACAGCCGGGTGAGACATTCAAGGAAGGTGAAATACTGGGAAGAATCTGCGACTATTTTGGACGTGAACTGTTTGTATATAGAGCGAAAATGGGCGGCATTATTCTTTATCAGACAATTAGTCTGTGTATTATGAAAGACACTCCGATGGTATCCTATGGTACCTGGGATGAGGATACGCAGGGTAAGATAGAAGTTGGATGTGAAGTGTGCGGAAATGCAAAGCATAAGCATGGACACCATCATCACAAATCAGATGACAAGCATCATAAACGTCATGAACATCATAAGCATCATGAAGAAGTGTGATGTCTGTTTAAGTCAGAAAGCAGAGTATTAATACAGAATCACAGATAATAAAAAATACGACTATGCTGTATCTGTAAGATAAATTTCAGATATAGTGCAGCCGTATTTTGGTATGTATTGAAAATATGTTGTTTATTGTAATGGCTTTTTTGATTTATGAAGTCGGTTTATGAAATGAACCGCTCATAATGTCTGATATGGAACTATAAAAATTAAGCAGAAGCATCATTAATCTTCGTGAAATAGAATTTGAGTAAAAAATCTCACATCTGAGTCATCAGCCCAGCATACCATACCAACCGCATCAGCCATTTTCTGTGCATCCACACTGTAAGCAGATATACAGGAACAATTCTTATATGGCCCTGCGCTCATGATCAGGACATCTTCTTTTCCATTTTCCTGCATCCATTTGGCAAGCTGTTCCGTAAGAATATTCTGTGCATGCTTCGCCTGTTTAAAAAGAACCGGGTCCATAACCGGATCTTTCAGAATAGTCTGGAGAACCAGTGCTTTCTCATATTTTAATGCTTTCTCATGCATTTCCTCAACAGTGCCGCAGGCAGGCGGACATGCAGGAACCAGGTTATAATTTCCACAGAGATTGTCCTTACAGAACTGTCTGTACTCCGGTACAAATACCAGGTCTTTTGTATCCATGATCGCTGCATTCGCGAATCCCATGGAAAGTGCTACCTTTATTAAATCCATAAAAAAGTCTCCCTTCTTAAGTTGGATTGTTTGTCTTTGATCTGTTACGATTATAACATTTTGAGGCAAATAAAGACAGAGATATTGAGACAAAAATATAAGGAGACTATGCTGGAAATACAGAATAGAAATTGGTATAATAAACGCATTAAGTTTTATCTGTGAGAGGATTTGAATGGATATGATAAATGAAGCTGGTAAGGGAGAAAAAACGAAATATCGTCTTGCGCAGTCGATGAAAGAGTGTATGAAAACAACATCTGTAGACAGTATTACGGTAAAACAGATCACAGAAAACTGCGGTGTTACCAGACAGACTTTCTACCGAAATTTTATGGACAAGTTTGACCTGATCAACTGGTATTTTGATAAGCTTCTGGCGAAATCTTTTGAACATATGGGAATGGGAAAAACGGTTTATGATGCGCTGGTAAAGAAATTTACCTACATTCAGGAAGAGCATATTTTCTTTGCAGCAGCATTTAAATATGACAGCCAAAATAGTCTGCGTCAGCATGATTTTGAGTTAATCCTTGCATTTTATGAGACTCTGATTCGTGAGAAAACAGGAAGAATTCCGGATGAGACGATACATTGTATTTTGGAAATGTACTGCCAGAGTTCCATTTATATGACTGTAAAATGGGTGTTGGGAGAACTGGAATGTACACCAGAGGGACTGGCAAAAATTCTGGTTGATGGAATGCCGGGAAAACTTTCAGAGTTATTTGAAAAACTGGAAATATTGTCATAAATATAACAATATTAGTGCATAAATTTACATGTTAGTTTTCGTAGCTATTGCACAAATTTTGTAGGAAAGTTACACTTGAGCAAAAGTGTAACTTTCTTTTTTGAATTTATATTGTTAAGATAATAACAAAGATAAGCAATGCGGAAGCTTACCGAAGACAAAATAAATTGTGTTCTGCGATACATCAATACTACAGAATACTGAAAGGAATGGAAATCATTATGGCAAACAGAATTAATTTAAATCAGACATCTTATCACGGAGCAGGAGCAATCGAGGAGATTGCAAACGAAGCAAAAGCACATGGCTTTAAGAAAGCTTTTGTATGTTCTGACCCTGATCTTGTAAAATTCCATGTAACAAGCAAAGTTACAGATATTCTTGAGAAGAATGGACTTGCATATGAACTGTACTCAGACATCAAACCAAACCCGACAATCGAGAATGTACAGCACGGTGTTCAGGCATTTAAAGATTCTGAAGCTGATTATCTGATCGCAATCGGCGGTGGTTCTTCCATGGATACTTCCAAAGCAATCGGTATCATTATTGCAAACCCTGAATTCGAAGATGTAAGAAGTCTGGAAGGTACAGCTCCAACCAAGAAACCTTGTGTACCGATCATCGCAGTTCCGACAACTGCAGGTACAGCAGCAGAAGTAACAATCAACTATGTTATCACTGATGTAGAAAGAAAACGTAAATTCGTATGTGTTGACCCACACGACATGCCGATCATCGCAATCATTGATCCTGAGATGATGTCCTCTATGCCGAAAGGACTGACCGCTTCTACAGGTATGGATGCTCTGACTCATGCGATCGAAGGTTACACAACAAAAGCTGCATGGGAAATGACAGATATGTTCCACTTAAAAGCAATCGAACTGATCTCCAAATCTCTTCGCGGTGCTGTAGAAAACACCAAAGAAGGACGTGAAGGAATGGCTCTTGGCCAGTACATCGCAGGTATGGGATTTTCTAACGTAGGTCTTGGAATCGCTCATTCCATGGCTCATACACTTGGCGCTGTTTATGATACACCACATGGTGTTGCATGCGCTATGATGCTTCCGATCGTTATGGAATACAACCAGGAATGCACAGGTGAGAAATACCGTGAGATCGCCAGAGCAATGGGCGTAAAAGGTGTAGATGAAATGTCTCAGGATGAATACAGAAAAGCAGCAATCGATGCTGTTAAGAAACTTTCTGTTGATGTAGGAATTCCGACTAAACTGGAAGCGATCAAAGAAGAAGACCTCCAGTTCCTGGCAGAATCCGCACACGCAGACGCATGCGCACCAGGCAACCCGAAAGACGCAAGTGTAGAAGATCTGAAAGATCTGTTTCGTAAGATTATGTAATTCGACTCAACTGAAATTTAAGTAAATATAAAAAAGCGCGATTCATAACGGCAGATTTCCTGATTAGGAGAAACGTTGTGGATCGTGCTTTTATATGTTAAAGAAAAATTACCAGATTTTGATCGGACGAATAGGGTAATCTGTTTTATTGATTTAAAGATGTACAATTATTTTTCAGAAGAAAGATATTCTTGTATTTTCGTGTCAATAAATTCCTGCATTTCAGGGACGCTGTGCCTGCGTCTGGATCAAGGACGTCAATATCGAAAAGGCTGCCGAGTGGATGATTTTCTTCGATATAGGTCATGGCATCTTTGATGCGCTTACTGTCTTTACAGTCGACTGCAAGGATCAGTTCGTTGCCTGTCTTTTCATTATATTCTACAGATTCCAGAACAGCGATATGATTATCTTCCAGATATTGAAGAATATAGTGAGTACCACTGTGGAATATTCTTGTAATATCTTCATTTGTTTTGACCGGACCAGGAATGTTCAAGATTTATGAAGCTGTGTCATATTTTGTTCAGAATAAAAAGAATCAGATGAATGTTCAATATCAAATGATAATTTAGAATCCTTTGGAATTTTTTTGTATAAATTATCAATAGGTGTAGTATTAACGGACATAATATCCTTACTTTTTATTACATGGAAAACAAACAGATAGTTTTGTCATACAAACAGCAGATCATGGTTTACCGTAGTATAAAACAATTCCCTGCATTCTTCCAGATCTTTTGTCTGGCCGAGTACCCACATCATTTTGGTAACAGAGGCTTCGAGGGTCATGTCGTAGGATTCCAGTACCGGGAATTTTTCTTTAATTACTTTTCCGACCTGGTAGATTTCCATGTCGCTTCCTTCGTGTGTGACCTGGGTTGCCATGCAGACCAGTTTGCCGGCTTCCATCCAGTCGGAGAGGGCGTGGAGGAAGCTGTCGTTTCCGTAATTGGGTAGTCCACCGACTCCGAAGGATTCGATGATCAGACCATCATAGGAAGGTGCCAGCATATCCAGGATCTTACCGTCTGTACCGGGGATCAGTTTCATGAGAAAGATCCGGTTATTCATTTCATGATAAAAGACAAGCGGCCGTGTATTCTGGTCTTTGTCATCAATGTAAAAGATGATCCGGCTGTCGTGGATAGAAGCGATATCCGGGTAATTAATACTGGAAAATGCATTGTAACTTTTGGAAAATTCTTTTTTCGCTCTGGTACCTGCGATGACTTTGCCACCGAATACGATACAGATGCCGTGTGCCCTGTCATGGGATGCGAAACGAAGGCTGTCCAGGAGATTGGAACGGGCATCTGTGATCGCCAGATCGATGGGTTTCTGTGCGCCTGTGATAACGATCGGGCGGCGATTGTTCTGGATCAGGTAAGAGAGTGCAGCTGCTGTGTAAGCCATAGTATCAGTACCGTGACAGATGACAAAGCCGTCATAAAATTCATATTTTTTTTCAATAAGTTTGGCAAGCTCCAGCCAGTGGGAAGCGCAGACATTGGTACTGTCCAGGGAAAATGGCTGGATGGTATCAATAGTACAGAAATCTCCGGCAGCAGGGATATACTGCAGCAGTTCTTCGGCGGAAATCTGCGGGGAAAGTCCGTCTACCGTATATTTAGATGCAATGGTACCGCCTGTGGCGATAAGCAGGATTTTTTTCTTCATAACAGTTGAAACTCCTTATAGTATTTGGTTAAAAGCTGCAGAACAGCTATAAGTTTTAATTTATGCCAGGTGATAATTATTATACAGATACAAAATGACAAATACAAGTAAAATGCCAGCTTACGGGGTTGACAATAACAGGAGTTTAGCCTACTATTATTTCTAACAGGAGCTGGCTTTTGGAAATGGAAAAAGCTGGCTGTTTTACTGATATGGTAGATAGATACTGGATAGCAGCTTGCCGGACAGAGATTATTTTGTATGGGGATTGTCCGGAGATACATAAGAGAAGATGGAGGATAAGTAAATGGAAAACTGGAATGATGTAAAACTGGTGCCGGAGTTTTCAGAGCAGGGCGTAGACTGCTATCGTCTGGAGGGCGGAAACTACGAGAATGAATATTATGTGGTTTCTGAGGCGGAGACAAGAAAGCTTTTGAATACACCGGAGGTAGTTGGATATGAGGTTTATCATTGCCTGATCCCGTCCACTTCTCAGATGCTTTACTACTTCAAGGAGCAGAAGAAAGTTACAACTGCGAATATTCTGTCAATCCTTCGCGGAGCATTAAATTACCCGCTTGAAGAAAGCTGCTACAGAGAACATATCCGTGTTCATGACATCAGCTTCCTTTCCAGTGAGCGTGTGTTCAATGAAGATGAGATTGCAGGTCTGGAAATTAAATACAGTAAGCTGACAATGGTGCCGGACAGCACACTGCTGATCGGTGATATTATTGCAACAGGCGAGACTCTGATTCACTGCTTACGTTATGTAACAGACTTCTACAGAGAACACGGTGCAAGACTTCGCAACATCATTATCTTTACGATCGGCGGAACTACAGGAATCACGATCCTGGAGCGTCTGACAAAGGAAATCCGCGAGTTCTGGCCGGAATTTGAAGGATTTATTACAGTATATTATGAAGGAATTTTCAGTACCTATCAGGATAAAGGCGTATCAGGAATCAACCTTCCGGATGTAGACTTCTATTGGAAAGACGGCATTATTGCACCGGAGTTCAGAAGAGAAACATTATCCAGGAGAAACCCGCTGTTTGAGAAATGCATTATCTATGACGGTGGTGCGAGACGTTACGAGATTCATGAGCATGTAGAAGAAGTACTGGAGTTCTGGAAAGAAATGCTGGCCCGTGCAGACAAAATTGATTTTAAAGCTCTGCTGGATGAGAAACTTGGTTATGCAACACCGATCAGTTTTGAGGACTGGATGAAAGCCAATCATTATGAAAAGATCAGCCCATCTGTAAATAAATGGTTATATAAACAGGAGCAGGGTTATATCCAGAGTATGCAGGATGTTACATTGAAAGAGATTGCAGAGGAGAGAATCCAGGAATTTACAACTGCGTTAAAGAAATATATTCTTTAAAATTTATCAAAGAAATAAGCTTGTGTGATGCGGATAGTTAGTTTAAAAATTAATTTGCAGATACACTGGCTGCTCATAAAATTGAATAGTTAAGAATTTATTATTCGTTTAAAACAAGAACAGCTGGAATATTGCGGAGTTAATTTCAACGTAGTGTTCTGGCTGTTTTACGCATATCAGGATAAACCTGGTTTTTGACAGAGCAATAGGAAAGGGAGTAAATGAAATAAATTATGGAATACAATCTGACAGAGGGCAGCATTACAGGAAAACTTCTGAAATTTGCATTCCCTCTTATGATAGGAAATCTTTTGCAGCAATGTTATAATATCGCGGACACGCTGATCGTGGGGCGCTTTTTGGGTGCAGATGCACTGGCGGCAGTGGGATCTGCTTATACTTTGATGGTGTTTCTGACTTCTATTATACTGGGGCTTTGTATGGGAAGCAGTGCCTTTTTTTCCATACAGTATGGAGCCGGAGATACAGACAGACTTAAGAAGAGCTTCTTTCTGTCCTTTGTGCTGATCGGAGCGATCACGCTGGCTTTGAATTTCCTGGTGGTATGGAAATTGGGATTGATCATTCGGTTACTGCAGATTCCGGCAGAGATCCAAGGACTGATGAGAGATTATCTTTGGATTATTTTTATGGGAATGGTGGCTACCTTCTTATATAATTATTTTGCTAATCTGTTGAGGGCAGTAGGAAATTCAGTAGTGCCGCTGATATTTCTGGCTTTCTCTGCTGTACTGAATATTGTGCTGGATCTGGTGTTTGTGCTTGTTTTTCACTGGGGAGTGAAAGGAGCAGCAGGTGCAACGGTATTTTCCCAGTATGTTTCAGGTGTAGGGATCATGATTTATTATTATGTGAAATTCCCATATCTGAGAGTGAATAAATGTCATATGAAGTGGGATACTTCTATTCTGAAAGAAATTACAGGGCTGTCTGTGTTAACCTGTATGCAGCAGTCTATTATGAATCTGGGTATCCTGATGGTACAGGGGCTGGTCAACAGCTTCGGAACTGCGGTTATGGCAGCATTTGCGGCAGCAGTGAAGATTGACTCCTTTGCCTATATGCCTGTTCAGGATTTTGGAAATGCGTTTTCGACTTTTGTGGCGCAGAATTATGGTGCAGGAAAGAAAGACAGGATCATACAGGGAACGGGAAGTGCGGTCAAGCTTTCCTGTGTGTTCTGCTTTGTAGTGAGTGCACTGGTGTTTATTTTTGCGGTGCCTCTTATGAGAATCTTTATTGAAGTATCCAGACCGGATATTATTCAGATTGGTGTGGGATATCTGCGAATCGAAGGAAGTTTTTATTTTGGGATTGGAATTCTGTTTTTATTATATGGATATTACAGGGCGGTCAATAAGCCGGCAATGTCAGTGGTACTTACTGTGATTTCTCTTGGAACACGTGTTGTGCTGGCTTATGTGCTGTCAGCTGTTCCTGCTATTGGAGTAAAAGGCATCTGGGCAGCAGTTCCGATCGGATGGATTCTGGCGGATCTGACAGGTCTGATCTATATGCGGAAAATTACAGAGCATACAGGTAAGTAGGTTTGATCGAAAATAGAATGCACAGGATTGTTTATAAAATGATTATAATTCAAACATCAATTGAACACATTTTTCCTGTATGATGAGGAAGTAATGGGGAAGGCTTTGCATCGCAAAGCGTGTTGCTGGCTGCGGGGCGAACAGTAACAGTTTTACAGGAGAAATAAATATGACAGATGAAGAATACTATGAATTTATACAACCGTATGAGGATGCCAAACAGATGCTCCTTACACGTCTGGATGTGCTAAACCATAACCTGTATGGGGAAGCGTCTGCGAGACCGATCCACAACATTCAGTGCAGGATAAAGAAGAAGCAGAGTATTGAGGAGAAGCTGCAACGCAAGGAAAAAGAGCCTACTGTGATGAATGCAAAAGATTATTTGCAGGATATTGCGGGAGTCAGGGTAATCTGTTATTTTGTAGATGATATTTATAACCTGACAGAGATCCTGAAGAGTCAGAGTGATCTGATCGTGATTAAGGAACGTGACTATATTGGCAGTCCGAAACCTAACGGATATCGAAGCTATCATGTTATCGTAGGCGTGCCGGTATATTGTCTGGATGGAATGGAATATTTTCCGGTGGAGATACAGTTTCGAACTATGTCCATGGATTTCTGGGCAAGCATGGAACATCGAATTTCTTATAAGAAAGAACGAGCGGACAAAGAACAGCTTCGCGATGAACTACGGGAATATGCAAATATGCTGGTAGAAATCGAGAGCAGATTTGAACAATATAATGAGGCGGATCACCAGCAGGAAAGAATATCCGCCAGAGCAAAAAAAGAAGAACAGCCACTGTAAAATGGTGGAGGTTCTTCTTTTTTTGTGGATCAGAAATTTTGCACAAATTTGTCAATATAATAAATTGCTGCACCAACAGCGGAAGCAGCAGTGCGGTAGTGGCAGACACGGATATAACTGCCGTCTTTTTCAAATGGGTTCAATTTGATTGCCTTCTCGCGGAAATCATCAAGATAGTCGGACATATAAGCACCTACATTTCCGCCAAGGATGACATCGCAGTCGAAACACATACGCAGGTTATTTACTGCAATGGCAAGATGATCCATATATTCATCAAACACATTCAGAATTCCTTTATTATTTCCAGACTTCAGAATCTCAAAAAATTCTTTCAGATTCCCTTCAGTAAAATCCGTCAGTGTATTGGCATTACAGTAAGCATCCAGGCAGCCGTCACGACCACAGTAACAGCGTTTTCCGTGCGGAACAATGGTGATATGACCAAATTCACCACCTCGATTATTGGAACCAGTATAAATACTTCGGCCATTCATGTAGGCTCCACCGATACTGCTGCTAAGAGAGAGATAGACAACAGAATCTGTATAGTCGCCTTTCCAGCTTTCAGCCAGACCTGCAGAATTAGCGTCATTGAAAAACAGATACGGCTCATGAATATAATTACTGAAAAAATTGTAGATATTCAATGAAAGCGGGATTACCGTTGCATATGTAACTGTTTTACGGTCTTCTCCGATAATAGCGGGAAGAGAAATACCTACCCCCAGAAGTCTGGAGCGGTCTTTAATGTTGGAAGAAACAATTGTTTCGAATTCTTCCTGAAGAATGGAAAAGTATTCGTGAGTTTCTCTGAAAGGAATCCGCATTCGCTTGCTGTCGATAATGTTCAGAGCCAGATCAATCAGTACGATAGTAAGGTGATTACGGGTGATATCGATTCCAACAGCATAGCGGGAATTGGAAACACACTGATAAATTACGGCCTTTCTTCCGCCGGTTGACTGAAATTCACCGGCGTTTTCAATCAGACCTTCTTCCTGCAGTGCATTCAGATTCCGTGTAGTTGTAGGAAGACTGATTCCCAGCGCCTGAGAAACTTCCTGACGGGAACTCTGCCCGTTAAAATATAAAAATCTGTAAATATCTCCGGATATTGTACTTTTTGTAAAGAAATCATTCATGAAATCCATCACACTCCTGTTCTGATATAATATTACCACTTTTCTGACAAAAATGCCAGCACTTAAGTAAAAACTTTTGTTAAAAGACTAACATAAATAATGTTAATAAATTATCAATAAATGTAAAAAGAAAGTGATAATATTAATTATGCACAAAAATATAAGAATAAAATGCAATACTATTTACAAACTTAAATAAAAGTATTGACATAAGTGACGCGGAAGAATATACTCTTAATCAGAAAAGCAAACGAAGCAAAATTGAAATTGAGAAGGCGGTGAAGCAATGGACGAAATCAAGATGCGCGTCAGCGGAGTAGAGAAATCTTTCCCTGGTGTAAAGGCATTAAGTGGTATTGATTTTGCAGTGAGAAAAGGAACCGTTCATGCGTTATGTGGGGAAAACGGAGCGGGAAAATCCACACTGATGAAGATCATCATGGGACTTTATCAGGCAGATAAAGGTCAGATCTACCTTGATGAGAAACCGGTAACGATCAAGAATCCTATACAGGCTATGGAAATGGGAATATCCATGGTAGCACAGGAATTAAACTACGTTCCGGAGCTTTCTGTTGAAGAGAATCTTTTCCTTGGAAGACTTCCGGTAAACAAATTCGGAAAGGTTGACTGGAAGAAGATCAGAAGAGATGCGAAGCAGTTCCTGAAAGATGAGAATCTTCCATATGAACCGACACAGAAACTGAAAACTCTTACAGTGTCTGATATTCAGATGCTTGAGATCATTAAAGCAGTTACAAATAATGCACAGGTTATCATCATGGATGAGCCAACATCCTCTATTACAGACAGAGAAGTCGAGAACCTGTTTAAAAAGATTGAAGAATTGAAGGCACAGGGAATTTCAATCATTTACATTTCACATAAAATGGAAGAAGTTTTCCGTATTGCAGATGATATCACAGTCTTAAGAGATGGAGCGGTTGTTTCCACAGACAGAGCTGAAGATCTGGATCTGGATACAGTCATTGCAAGAATGGTTGGACGTAAGCTTGATAATGTATATCCGAAAGAAGAGGTAAAGATCGGATCAACAGCACTGGAAGTAAAGAACTTCTCAAGAAAAGATCTTTTCGAAGATATCAACTTCCATGTATCTAAAGGTGAGATTGTTGGATTTGCGGGTCTGGTAGGTGCCGGAAGAACAGAAACAATGAGAGCAGTCTTCGGACTTGATCCTCATGATTCCGGACAGATACTGATCAACGGACAGGAAGCAAAGATTAAATGTCCACATGACAGTATTCAGCAGAAGATGGTAATGCTTTCAGAGAGCAGACGAGACGACGGAATTATTCCTGTTCGAAGTGTTATGGAAAATGCCAGTCTGGCCAGCCTTGAGAGAATTATTTATAAAGGATACACGCACAAAGCAAAAGAGAAAAAATCAGTCAAAGAAAGCTTTGACAAGATGCATGTAAAGACATCAACTCTTGATACTGCGATCTCCACTCTTTCAGGTGGAAACCAGCAGAAGGTGCTTCTGGCAAGATGGCTTCTGTGTGAGCCGGATATCATGATCCTGGATGAGCCTACAAGAGGTATTGATGTCGGAGCTAAATTTGAGATTTATAAACTGATCACAGATATTGTAAAAGAAGGCAAAGCCGTAATTATGGTTTCATCAGAACTTCCGGAACTGATCGGAATGTGTGACAGAATTTACATTATGTGTCAGGGAAAAATAAGCGGATGCATCAACAGAAATGAATTTTCTCAGGAGACCATTATGAAATTTGCTACTGGTCTGAAAAACAGCTGATCGTGCGGAGGGTAAAAAGATGAAAGCAAAAAAATCAACCAATTTACAAAAATTCAGTATTTATATCGTACTGCTCGTATTGTTTGTGGCCTGTAGTATAATCAGCCCTTACTTTCTTCAGTACAGCAACCTGATCAACGTTACCAGACAGTTATGTGTGGGAATTCTGATAGCATACGGCGAAATGCTCCTGATCATCAGTGGATTCCTTGATCTGTCAGTTGGTTCAGTACTGGCGCTGGCCGGTGTATACTCAGTATCTGTATACAAAGCAACAAACTCCATTCTGCTTGCTCTGATCGTAGCAGTGGCAACAGGTATCGGATGTAATCTTGTAAACGCATTCTTTATCGCTGAATTTAATGTTCCGGCATTTATCGCAACTCTTGGTATGCAGCAGGCAGCCAGAGGTCTTGCACTTTACTTTACAGGTGGACAGAACATTCTTCAGTTAGGCAATTTTGTTAAGATCGGACAGGGAATGGTTGGACCGATTCCAGTTCCGGTAATTCTGGTAATCATTGTTACAGTTATCGTATGGTACCTGGTAAACAACACAAGATACGGACGTGCACTGTATGCGATTGGCGGCAGCCGTCCTGCAGCAGAAGCGAGCGGTATCAATGCAAAGAGAAACATTTATAAATCTTACATATTAAACGGTATTATGACAGGCCTCGCAGGTATGATCTTCATGGCAAGAAACAATGCCGGTCTTCCAAACGGCGCGATCGGATATGAAATGACAGGTTTAACTGCAGCCATCGTTGGTGGTACTTCCTTTACAGGTGGTATCGGTACTGTAAGCGGAACTATTGCAGGTGCATTTATCATTGGTTTCCTTGAGAACGTTATGAACCTTCTGGGTGTTAACTCTTATATTCAGCAGATCATTGAAGGTGCAATTATCGTACTGGCAGTTGCATTTGATGTAGTAAGCAAATCCAAAAAGTCCAGAAAAGTTATTATCGTAAAAGATGAAAGCAAAGAGTCAAAATAAAAAACAAAAAGCAATGCAAAATAAAATCCCAAACTATCCAAATTAAAAGGAGGAAAAATTTTATGAAAGCAAAAAAAGTTGGAGCATTATTATTAGCAGGTGTTATGGCAGCATCTATGGTTTCCGCAACAAGTGTAAGCGCAGCTGACGCAAAGAGAGTGTGCTTCGTAGCACGTGCCAGTGCTGATACATTCGCTGCATGGCTGACAACTGAAATGAAAAAACAGGCAGAGAACTATGATGATATTGACCTTACATGTGTAAGTGGTGAAGGTGATGATAATAAAGAGAACGGTCTTCTTGAAGATTGTATCACAAAACAGTATGATCTCGTTATCGTACAGTCCAACAACAATGGTGCACAGGCTCCATATGTTCAGCAGCTTATAGATGCAGGTATCCCTGTTGTTACAACAAACCCGACAACACATCAGAATGACCTTGACGGTGGAGATGACACATCAGTTATGGCCGGAACAGGTACAGTCGATGCAGACCCGATCGAGCAGGCGAAAGTCAGCGCTGAAAGAGCTGTAGATGAAATTCCTGAAAATGCAAACGTTGTTGTATTAAAAGGACCATCCGGAAACTATCACGCTGATAAGAGACGTGAAGCATGGGATCAGTACTTCTTTGACAAACGTTCTGATGTAAAAATTCTTTATGAAGATTTTGCAAACTGGAACAGTGATGAAGCACTTACACTGATGGAATCCTGGGTACAGGCAGGAACACATATCGACGCTATCATTTCCATGAATGATAACATGGCAGCTGGTGCGATCGAAGCAATCAGAGAAAACAAAGATTATTTCAACGAAGACGGAACACCAAACTTCCTTGCATATGGTGTTGACGGAACAGCTCAGGGATGCCTGCTGATCAAAGAAGGCCTTCTGACCTCAACAGCATTACAGTCTGCAGCAGACCTTGCTGAAAAGAACATGGAATATGCAGAAAAGATCGTTAATGGTGAAATGGAAGTAACAGACGTAAACGACTATGTAGATGCTCCGGAAATCAATGCAGATAACGTAGATGATTATATCCAGATTTATATTGACAACGGCGAACTTACAGAAGACGACGTAAAAGCAGCCGAGGAATAAGAAGGAATCAGCATTGCCCGGTGTGAAATTCATACCGGGCAATCTGTGGTTGACTATCCGGTTATTTCAGACAGAATGCAGCAAACAGAAAGGGGAAACATATCATGAAAAAAATGTTACAGAAAAGTGCAGTTATGAGAGGCACTGACAATATGGTGATCAAAGAAGTTCCAGTTCCGGAGGTAAAAGACAAAGAAGTTCTTGTATCTCTGGAATATGTAGGAATCTGTGGTTCCGACGTACATTACTATCACAATGGAAACTGCGGAGCATATAAAGTAGACCTGTCTCAGGACTTCATGCTTGGACATGAGTGCGCAGGTACTATCGTAGAAGTTGGCAAAGATGTAGAGAATCTTAAAGTAGGTGACAGAGTTGCTCTGGAACCAGGAATTACCTGTGGTAAATGCGAATTCTGTAAATCCGGTCATTACAATCTCTGCCCGGATGTTGTCTTCCTTGCAACACCTCCTGTTCAGGGTTGCAACGAAGAGTTTATCGCTTTCCCTGAAGATATGTGCTTTAAACTTCCTGACAATGTATCCACTAAAGAAGGTGCACTGATCGAACCATTATCTGTAGGTTTCTATGCAGCAGAACAGGGTGCAGTTGGAACTGGCGATACAGTTGTTATCCTTGGATCCGGATGCATCGGTCTTGTAACATTACTTGCATGCAAAGCTCACGGCGCAGGACAGATCATCGTAGCTGACCTTGTACAGGCCCGTCTGGATAAAGCTATGGAATTAGGCGCAACAGCAGTTATCAACAGTGGAAAAGAAGACGCTCTTGAGAAAATCAAAGAACTCACTGGCGGACGTGGAGCAGATGTTGTATTCGAGACAGCAGGATCACCTGTAACAATCGCTCAGACTCCATTTATCGTAAGAAGAGGCGGAACAATTACATTAGTTGGTATTTCTTCCAAAGAGGAGATTACATACAATTTCGCACAGATCATGGACAAAGAAGCTACAATCAAATCTGTATTCCGTTATAAAAACATTTATCCAAAAGCAATCGCAGCGGTTGCAAGCGGAGCTATCAATGTTAAGAGCATCGTAACTCATGAATTTGATCTGGATCATATTAAAGATGCTTATGATGAGGCTGTAAACAACAAGACAGACCTTGTAAAAGCTGTTATCAAAATTAAATAATAGTAATCAGAAAATCCTTACGATTCAGTAATACAAAATAAAGTTCCCTGTTTGATCTGTATAACGTAGCAGACGGGGAACTTTTTTATGTATCTTTTTTTGCGCTTTTCTTGCATATTTCTGTGTTTTCCTTTATAATGTAACGTATCAGTGTTTTACAAAACTAAAGGGAAAGAGGAACAAAGAAATGAAGAAATTATGGGACAAATGGACAGAGATCGCTCTGGTAAAGAGGATTCTGGTGGGTCTGATCCTGGGTGCGATTCTTGGAATCGCTGTACCACAGGCAACAGGAATCGCAATCCTTGGAGATGTCTTTGTAAGCGCATTAAAGGCTATTGCGCCGCTGCTGGTATTCTTTCTGGTTATCAGTTCTCTGTGTAATGCAGGAAAATCTCATGGCGGTGTTATTAAGACGGTTATCATTCTATATATGTTCAGTACAGTACTGGCAGCAGTGATCGCAGTATTTGCAAGTATGGCATTTCCTGTAAAACTGACACTTGCTACAGCAGCAACAGATACAAGTGCACCGCAGGGTATTGCAGAAGTATTAAATAATCTGCTTCTGAATGTAGTTGCAAATCCGGTATCATCGTTGGTAAATGCAAACTATGTAGGAATCCTGATGTGGGCAATCCTGCTGGGACTTGCATTCCGTGTAGCAGATAAGATGACTAAAAAAGTTCTGGCTGATGTTGCAGACGGAATTTCTATGGTAGTAACATGGATTATTAACCTTGCACCTGTAGGAATCTTTGGCCTGGTATTTAATACAGTATCAACCAATGGCCTGGAGATTTTTACAACATATGGAAAATTGCTTGTCCTTCTTGTAGGATGTATGCTTTTCATTTATTTCGTAACAAACCCGCTTCTGGTTTACTGGTGTATCCGCCAGAATCCTTATCCATTGATCTTCCACTGCCTGAAGAGAAGTGCGCTGACAGCATTCTTTACAAGAAGTTCCGCAGCGAACATTCCGGTAAATATGAAAGTCTGCGAAGAGATGGGATTAGACAGAGATACTTATTCTGTAACCATTCCGCTTGGTGCTACTATTAACATGGACGGTGCAGCCATTACTATTACAGTTATGACAATGGCAACTGCATTTACACTTGGTATCCATGTAGATATTCCGACAGCCATCATTCTGAGTTTCCTTGCTGCGCTGTCAGCATGCGGTGCTTCTGGTGTAGCCGGCGGATCACTTCTTCTGATCCCAATGGCATGCTCCCTGTTCGGAATTTCCGATGACATTTCCATGCAGGTTGTTGCCGTAGGGTTCATTATCGGCGTAATTCAGGATTCTGTAGAAACAGCCCTGAACTCCTCCTCAGACCTTCTGTTATCTGCATCCGCAGAATTCAGACAGTGGAGACTGGAAGGAAAAGAGATTAAATTTAAATAAGAAATGGGAAATCCCATACGACGGTCGTCCGGTGAGGGCGGCCGTTTTTGTGTTATGTAATAGGATATAATAAAGCCCTGAGACAGAATGATTTTTTGTATAAGAAACTGTATTAATGAAATACAACATAACCAATAATTAAAATGCATACACTGTAAAAACAGCGTCTTCGGAGGCTTATCCGTGAAAGATTATATCGAGGAGCGGGCAGTGGAAATTGCAAATTATATTATTGAAACAAAGGCGACGGTACGTCAGGCGGCAAAGAAATTTGGGATCAGTAAGAGTACAGTACATAAGGACTGCACTGACCGGCTCAGCCAGTTAAATCCCGGACTGGTATGTGAAGTCAGGCGAGTTCTGGATGTAAACAAGCAGGAACGGCATATCAGGGGAGGACTTGCAACCAGGGAAAAATATCTGCATCAACATGAACTTTAACCTCGCTGGCGGTTATGATGTATGTAAGCTGCTGTCTTAAAATGACAGTAGCTTTTTTTACGTATTCTGTGTATAATAAATCGAAATATTTTTATAACTGTTCAGTGCCTTCGCAGGATAGTAGACTACTGAAATAGTTACAAATTTTACAAAAACAGGGAAAAGAGAGGAAGAAAGAGAGTGGAAAAAAGAATTATACAGGTAGAAGAAAAAGTACCTGCAAAGTTATTGATCCCACTGAGTATCCAGCATATGTTTGCAATGTTCGGCGCATCTGTGCTGGTTCCGTTTATGTTTGGGATTAATCCGGCGATCGTATTATTGATGAATGGTGTAGGTACATTATTATTTATCTTTATTACAAAAGGTAAAGCACCGGCTTACCTTGGATCAAGTTTTGCATTTTTGTCACCGGGAATTCTGGTTATGACTAAATTTGGCTATCAATATGCACTGGGAGGATTTGTGGTACTTGGTATTGCAGGTATGATCCTGGCATTGATCATCGGAAAGTGTGGTACAAAGTGGATTGATATCGTTCTTCCGACAGCAGCAATGGGACCTGTAGTAGCATTGATCGGTCTGGAACTTGCCGGAAGTGCAGCAAGCACAGCAGGACTTCTGGATGAGCAGATTGACATGAGAAATGTGATCGTGTTCCTGGTAACGCTTGGTGTTGCCGTATTTGGACAGATTCTGTTCCGTGGCTTCTTATCTGTCATTCCGATCCTGATCGCGATCATTGCTGGATATGTAGCAGCAGTACTCTGCGGAATCCTGGATTTCACAGCAGTAAAAGAAGCAGCGTTTTTTGCGCTGCCGAATTTCCAGCATCCGAAATTTAACCTGGAAGCAATCTTAACTATTTTTCCGGCACTTCTGCTGGTAACTTCCGAGCATATCGGACATCAGATAGTAACCAGTAAAATTGTAGGAAAAGACCTTCTGAAAGAGCCGGGATTACACCGTTCTCTGTTTGCAGATTTCTTCTCCACAACCCTTTCTGCATGCATGGGATCCGTACCGACAACTACTTACGGTGAAAATATCGGTGTTATGGCAATGACAAAAGTTTACAGTGTACAGGTAATCGGCGGAGCTGCGGTTCTTTCTATTTGCTGTTCTTTTCTTGGAAAACTGGCAGCATTGATCAATACAATTCCGGGACCTGTAATTGGAGGAATCTCTTTCCTTCTTTATGGTATGATCGGTACTTCCGGACTGCGTATGCTGGTAGATAACAAAGTAGACTACAGTAAATCCAGAAACCTGACACTGACCTCTGTTGTATTTATCGTAGGTCTTTCCGGAATCGCCCTGAATCTTGGAAATGTAAAACTTACAGGTATGGTACTTGCCTGCGTTGTAGGTATGGCACTGAGCCTGGTATTCTATATTCTGGACAAGCTGCATCTGACAAACGATCAGTAATTTTACAGAACATAAGGAGGATAAAAAGATGGCACTGATGGAAGTAAATTTCTTTTCAAAGGCGCTGATGCGCCCGGTAACAATGAATGTGATCCTGCCTGCAGACAAGGTGTTTTTTGAGGAAGAGACCGAAGAGGATGACAGACCTTTTAAAACACTTTATCTGCTTCACGGAGTTATGGGAAACTACACAGACTGGGTGACCGGGACCTGCATCAAGAGATGGGCAGAGGAGAAAAACCTGGCTGTGGTAATGCCTTCCGGAGCAAATATGTTCTATATGGATCATCCGGATGCAAATGAAAATTACAGTGAATTTATCGGAAAAGAATTGGTAAAGATCACAAGAAGAATGTTTCCGTTATCTCATAAAAAAGAAGATACTTTCATTGCCGGGTTATCTATGGGCGGCTACGGTGCGATCCGCAATGGTCTGAAATATCATGATACATTTGGCTATATTGCAGGGCTTTCTTCTGCAATGATCCTGGAAAAAATGAACGTGGCAGATGACAGCTCTCCTATGTTTTTTGAGAAAAAAAGTTTCCTTGAAAGCGTGTTTGGGGATCTGTCAAAGATTTCGGACTGTGAGATCAATCCGGAATGGATCGCCAGAGATATGAAAGAAAAAGGTATTCCATTTCCACACATGTATCTTGCATGTGGCCTGGATGATCCGCTTCTTCCTCCGAACCGTAAGTTCAGAGATTTTATGTGTGAACTTGGTGCAGATGTAACTTATGAGGAAGGTTCGGGAGCTCATGAGTGGGATTTCTGGAATCGTTATATTAAAAAAGTGCTGGACTGGCTGCCGCTGGATAAGGACAGCAAAGAAGGCTTGAACAGCGGAAATGTAGGACTGTAAAATCTGATTGAATCGTGAGGGAGTCACAATAGATTGAAGTGAAATCTGTTGTGGCTCTTTTTGTATTATAGTAAGAATAAACTTTGGTCAGGATTCGCATTCGATCAGGCGTATTTGCATTGCTTTTTTTGAATTACTATAGCAATTTTGCAGAAAACATATTGAATATCATATAGAAGTTGTGTATAATGATAAAACAAAATAAAGTATATTATTTTAGATAAATATAAAATAAATATATAAAAACACCAGCTATGGAGGTAAAAATGACTAAGCTTGTAATCAATCCATCTAAGAAACAGAGCAAAATTAACAAAGAGATTTACGGACACTTCTCAGAACACCTGGGAAGATGTATCTACGAAGGAATCTATGTAGGCGAGGATTCCCCGATTCCGAACAAGAACGGAATGCGTACAGATGTAGTAGAAGCATTGAAGCATATCAAGATTCCGGTACTTCGCTGGCCGGGTGGCTGTTTCGCAGATGAATACCACTGGAAAGATGGTATTGGACCAAAAGAAACACGTAAGAAAATGATCAATACACACTGGGGCGGTGTTGTAGAAGACAACAGCTTTGGTACTCATGAATTCTTCGAACTCTGTGAACAGCTTGGATGCGAAGCATATGTTAATGGAAACCTGGGAAGCGGAACTGTGCAGGAAATGTCTGAGTGGGTTGAATATATCACATTTGAAGGTGTTTCTCCGATGGCTGATCTCCGTAAGAAAAACGGTCATGAGAAACCATGGAAACTGGACTTCTTTGGTGTAGGCAATGAGAACTGGGGCTGCGGCGGAAACATGAATCCTGATTTCTATGCAAATGAATATCGTCGTTATCAGACCTATGTCCGCAATTATCACCCGGATCATCCGGTTCAGAAAATCTGCTGTGGTGCAAATGTAGATGATTATGAGTGGACCTCTGAAGTGTTAAAAACAACACATAACCACTGTCTCAAAGAACTTCACGGAAACATGGATGGCCTTTCCCTTCATTATTATGTGCATCCGGAAGGATGGGAGATCAAGGGAAGTGCTACAGATTTTGATGACAAAGTATGGTATAAGAGTCTGAACAAAGCGCTCTTTATGGAAACACTGATCGAGCGTCACGGACACATTATGGATGAATATGATCCTGAGAAGAAAATCGGTATGATCGTTGATGAATGGGGTGCATGGTACACAGTAGAACCAGGCACAAATCCTGGATTTCTGTATCAGCAGAACACAATGAGAGATGCTCTGATCGCAGGTATCACTCTGAATATTTTCAACAAACACAGCGGCAGAGTAAAAATGGCAAACCTTGCGCAGATCGTAAATGTGCTCCAGTCCGTGATTCTTACAGATGGAGCTGATATGATCCTGACACCAACCTATCATGTATTTGATATGTATAAATATCATCAGGATGCAATGCTTGTAGACAGTTCTATTGAGACAGAAACCATTGGTGTGGAAGATGAATGGCAGGTACCAAACCTGACAGAATCCGTGTCTGTAGCAGGGGACGGAGCTGTACATATCACGCTGACAAACCTGTCTCTTGACAAAGATTATGAAATCAGAACTATTCTTACAGATTATCAGGTAAATGAAGTCAAAGGTGAGATTGTACACGGCGAAATGCACGAAATGAACACATTTGAAACACCAGATCAGGTTCGTGTAAAAGAATTTAATGAAGTAGAAAAAACAGCAGAAGGAATTAAATTTACAATTCCTAAGTGCAGCGTTCTTCACCTGGAAGTAAGATAATCAGAAACAAAAAAGGAGACTAAGGTATGAACGGAAAGCTGCGTGTGTGCAGGAAATGTTTGCCTGGACAGAATAATGAAGAAGCTTTTTATGAGGATCTGTCACGCTATATCCAGCGTATGGATGAGGATCTGAAAGTAGATCAGCGGGCCTACGAGAAAAGACTGAACATATGCAGCACCTGTGACCGGTTGACGAATGGGATGTGCAGACTCTGTGGATGCTTTGTGGAACTGCGGGCTGTACAGAAGGTGCGAAAATGTCCGGATCTTCCGGCAAAATGGGAGGCGCAGAAATGAGAGAAAGTTTGTTAAATAAGGTAAAAGTGACAGATGCGTTCTGGCATGGATATCAGGAACTGGTAATGGATACAGTCATTCCTTATCAGGAGAAAATATTAAATGATGAGATTCCGGGAGTGGAGAAGAGCCATGCACTGGCAAACTTCCGTATTGCAGCAGGCCTGGAAGAGGGTGAGTTTTATGGAATGGTTTTTCAGGACAGTGATGTTGCCAAATGGCTGGAAGGCGTGGCATATGCATTGGAAGTCCGTCCGGATCCTGAACTGGAAGAACGTGCAGATAAGGTTATTGAGATCATTGAAAAAGCACAGCAGGATGATGGATATCTGAATACATTTTTTACAATTAAAGAGCCCGAACATCGTTGGCAGAATCTGCAGGAATGTCATGAATTATATTGCGCAGGGCATATGATGGAAGCTGCGGCAGCATACTACGAAGTAACTGGAAAAGATCGTCTGCTTCATGTCATGGAGCGTATGGCAGAGCACATTGAGAAACGTTTCGGAACAGAAGAAGGTAAAGAACCGGGGATTCCGGGACATCAGGAAATTGAACTGGGACTTTTGCGCCTTTACGAAGTAACCGGAAAAGAAAACTACAGAAACCTTGCCAGATATTTCATTGAACAGCGTGGAAAAGATCCGGATTACTTTGTAAAAGAAAAGGAAAAAAGAGGCTGGGTTCACTTTGATATGGATGTGAATAATAGAGAGTATAACCAGGTCCATGCCACTGTCTATGAACAGAAAGAAGCAGTGGGACATAGCGTCCGTGCGGTGTATATGTACACTGCTATGGCAGAACTGGCTTCTCTTTACAAAGATGAAAAGCTCTATCAGGCATGCTGTGATCTCTGGGAGAACATGACCCAGAAGAGAATGTATATTACCGGAGGAATCGGCAGCACTGTAGACGGAGAAGCGTTTACTATTGATTATGACCTGCCGAACGATACCGTTTATGCAGAAACCTGTGCATCCATCGGACTGGTATTTTTTGCAAGAAAAATGCTTGATAATGTGATGGACGGACGCTATGCGGACGTGATGGAGCGTGCGCTTTACAATGGAATTATCAGTGGAATGCAGCTTGATGGAAAGAGATTTTTCTATGTAAATCCACTGGAAACCGAGCCGGGAGTCAGCGGAAAATTGTATGGACATAAACACGTTCTGCCGGAGCGTCCGGGCTGGTATACCTGCGCATGCTGTCCTCCAAATGTGGTCCGTTTGCTGATGTCTCTTGGCAAATATTTGTGGAGTGAGACAGAAGATGGCGTTTATTCTCATATTCCGGCAGGCACAGAAGCACACTTTGATAAGTTGGATGTAACTGTAGAGAGCAACTATCCATGGGATGGCAAAGTGACCTATCATGTAACCGGAAAAACAGAAGAAGCAACTATTCTGGGAATCCACATTCCATCCTGGGTACGCCCGGGCAGTGTGCAGGTGCGTATTAACGGAAAAGTGGAGAATATCACTGCTAATGTGGAAAAAGGTTATCTGATTCTTAAGAGAGTGTGGGAAAATGATGTAGTAGAACTTGTTTTCCCTATGAAGATCCGTAAGATCTATGCGAATCTTAAAGTAAGAGAAGATGCAGGCTGTGTGGCATTTATGCGTGGTCCGATCGTCTATTGCTTTGAGGGTGTGGACAATCCGGGACTGCTTCAGTCTTATCATATTTTTGAAGATGCAAGGACAGAAGAGGAAATCTGCAAAGAAGGTCTGCTGGAAGGCTGTGTTCTGCTCAGGATTAAAGCGCGTAAGCTGGAGACGGTAGGAGATTCTCTGTACAGCGAAGTATCACCGGTGAGGACACTTGCGACACTGACTGCAGTGCCATATTACACATGGGGCAACCGCGGAGAAAACCAGATGAGAGTCTGGATGCGCGGGGAATAACCGGAAGATCAGAGGGAATATAAAATAAAAGCAAGGAACTATGTGGCAAAACACATCGGTTCCTTGCTTTTACTGTTTTCAGATATTCTGTAAAATTATACATTTGGAGTATAATGCACTTTCACATTAATATCCTGATTATAGTTTCCGAAATCTTTTCCGAAGAGTGTCAGACCGCCGATATTCTGAGATGGTTCATCTACCTGGAAACGGAATACCATATCATCCTGAGAGGTAAAAGTAAGCTGCTGAGTATTCACATCTGAAATCTTCAGACCATCGATAAAAGTACCGTGACGGTCAATAACAAGCATCTTCAGCAGACCATACTGATTCCAGTTTGGGAACCACCAGTCAGGAGTAAACATACCATGAACATCACCAAAATCTCCGGGGCTTGTCCATGTTCCGATTTTTGTATTATTCAGGAAAAATGAAATATCGGATGGCCAGTCACTGTTGACTCCCGGAGCTTCTGAACTGATTTCAAAGGAGAGTGTAAGACGGTCGATTTTTTGTCCAGGAGGGAGCATATTCGGGATACGGTAATCAATAAATCCCCGACCAAACCACAGGATTCTTGCATCCACATGGCTGGGATGAGCAAAGTAACGCGGATCATCTACCTCGCCGATCAGATTCTCGGTAGTAGAAAGACCACAGGTTGGATAAACAGAATAATTAAAATAATTGCCGATCGGAATATCAATAGAGTAGCTGTCCTCAGCTGTGCTGTCATTGTTGGAGACAATGTCAACCAGGATCTTGTCAACATTAATGCGGCAGACTTTCTGGTTGCCATGACCGGAATGCTCTGGCAGGATCGCAAGAATTCCGGCTTCTTCCAGTTTCTTTACGTGGCTGGTCAGGGCACCGTTGGTAATTCCCAGACTGGAAGCCAGCTCGTTCATATTCATTTCCTGATGTTCAAGAAGAATCTGGATCAACCGTACACGGAGTTCGGAACCAAGGGCCTTAAAAACAGGGACTGCCTGTTCCAGACTTTTAATATACAACATAACGGATTTCCCTTTCTGAATTTAGAGTACATCTTCAACGGCTTCGGATCTGGTAACGTTCAGCCGTTTTCAGCGTTTACGATAAATTATAACGAATCCGAAAAAAATGTGCAATGAAAAGAAAAAAATATAGTTGATATTTTCTGAAAAATGCGTTACACTTTTAAATATATAAAAAATACTTTATATTAATCTAAAATAAAACGCAAAAACGAAGGGGGATATAAACAATGAGTGAAGAACTTAAATACAATGAGCCATGGATTCTGCAGAGGGCTGACCCATATGTTTACCGTCACACAGATGGAACCTATTATTTCACAGCATCTGTACCTGCTTATGATCGAATTGTACTGAGAAGAAGCGAAACTCTGGCAGGACTGAAAGACGCAGAAGAAGTTACGGTCTGGGAGAAGCATGAAGAAGGAATTATGAGTAAACATATCTGGGCACCGGAACTTCACTATCTGGAGGGAAAATGGTACATCTATTTTGCAGGCGGAGATAAGGATGATATCTGGGCAATCCGCCCGTATGTACTGGAATGCGCAGATGCTGACCCTCTTACAGGAAACTGGACAGAGAAAGGCAAGATGGGACGTGCAGATGAAGATGAATTTTCTTTTGAAGCCTTTTCTCTGGATGCAACTGTATTTGAAAACAAGGGAAAACATTATTATGTATGGGCAGAAAAAGTAGGAGTCGGCAAACAGATTTCCAATCTTTACATCGGTGAAATGGAAACGCCATATAAATTGAAAACTGTTCAGGTACTTCTTACAACACCGGATTATGACTGGGAAAGAGTTGGATTCTGGGTAAATGAAGGACCTGCAGTTATCCATCATGAAGGTAAAATTTATCTTACCTATTCTGCATCTGAGACAGGTATCGCATACTGTATGGGAATGCTGACAGCAGATGAAGATGCTGATCTTCTTGATCCTAAATCCTGGACAAAAGAACGTTATCCGGTTCTCAGCACAGATGAGTCCAGAGGAATCTACGGACCGGGGCACAATTCCTTCACTGTAGACGAAGAGGGAAATCCAATTATGGTTTATCATGCAAGAACAGAGGCAGAAATCGTAGGTGATCCGCTGTATAATCCAAACCGTCATGCCATGCTGATGAAAATCCGATGGGATGAGAAAACAGGTGCACCGGTATTTTCTTACGAAGACTAATTTGAAAAACAGGAGAATGTGTATGAGAAAAAAATGGGGAATGATTCTGGGCCTGACAGGAATGATGCTTCTGGGATCACAGGGTGTATATGCTGCTGAAACAACAGAAAATACAGAGACTGAATTATCTGCAGAAGATACAAAAGTAGAATCATCTACAGAAGACATTGAGAGTCAAATCAAGAAAGGCGGCTTTTCAGCCGGAGCTTCTGTGCATGATCCGTCCATTATCAAGGACAATGGTACTTATTACATTTTTGGCTCTCATATGGAGTCTGCAAAATCCACAGATCTCAGAAACTGGACCAGTTTTTCTTCTGGGGTCAATGCAGACAATAAGCTGTTTGATAATCTTTTTGACGGAGAAGAAGACGGTGATCCGGCAGCATTTGCTTATGTGGGAAAGAATGAGGAAGGCGGCTATTCTGTATGGGCGCCAGATGTTATATACAATAAAAAAATGGGAAAATATGTAATGTATTTCTGCACCACATCTTCCTATGTGAAATCCAATATCTGCTTTGCAACAGCAGATAATATCGAAGGACCTTACCATTACGAGGACACTTTTCTGTACTCCGGATACAGCTATCATGATGTAAAAGAAAACAATATCGAAGAATTGATGGGAACAGACCCAAGACCATATACAGCGGCAGCTTATGACAACAATAACTGGCCGAACTGTATTGATCCGGATGTTTTTTATGATAAAGACGGCCGGATGTGGATGGTTTACGGTTCCTGGTCCGGTGGTATTTTCCTGATTGAAATTGACGAAGAGACAGGTTATCCGATTTATCCGGAAGAGGATGAAGAAAATCACGTAGACAGTTACTATGGCAAGAAACTCCTTGGCGGTTATCACAATTCTATCGAAGGACCGCACATTATGTACGATAAGGCCAGCGGTTATTATTATCTGTTTCTTTCCTATGGAAATCTGCAGGCAAAAGGCGGATATCAGATACGGCTTTTCCGCTGTGATACAGTAGACGGAACCTATACTGATGCAGCAGGAAAGGATATGTATCTTTTTGTAGAACACAAAGATTACGGTCTGAAAATGATGGGAAATTATACTTTCCCAAGTCTTACCCAGACCTACATGGCACCTGGCGGACAGACTGCATTTGAAGATGAAGACGGCAAATTATATCTGGTTTATCATCAGCGTTTTGCCAAAACAGGAGAACTACATGAACCTCGTGTCCATCAGTTGTTCCGTACCAAAGATGGCTGGCTTGTTGCCGCGCCTTTTGCAACCAGCGGTGAGACTTTGAAAGAGGATGGATATTCTGCGGACGAGATTCAGGGGACATTCTATCTGGTAAACCATGGTACAGATATTTCTGACAAAGTGCATAAACCACAGAAGATCCAGCTCAACGCAGACGGAACTGTCACAGGAGAAGAGCTTAACGGAGTCTGGAGCACAGAAGAAAGCACACCATATATTGACATGACTCTCGGTGAAAATACTTACACAGGTGTTGCGCTGGAAATGACTGACGAGGCAGGTAATAATACGATGTGCTTCAGTGCAAAAGGTGAAAATAATGAAACAATCTGGGGTGTAAAATATCTTTTACCGTAGGAAATTTATCTGGGATGATATCCAATGGTAATGCGTATATGTTGGTCATAATCTCCGAAACCTGCACCAAACAGGGTACATCCTCCGGGGTTCTCGGCTCCCGGCAGGACCGAAAAACGAAATTTTATAACAGACTGATCAGTAAGGGCAAGCTGTCTGGTGGAAACATCAGACAGCTTTTCTGCGTCCAGAAAAGTTCCTTCAGGAGTAATTGTCAGTTTTTTCAATAAACCATACTGGTTCAGAAATGGAAACCACCAGTCAGGATTACATTTTCCTCTGCGGTCACCGTAATCTCCGGGGCTGGTCCAGGTACCCAGGATCACACTGTTCAGGGAGAAGGTAATATCAGAAGGCCACACGTCACAGAATCTGGGAGTTTCGGAACTGATCTCAAAAGAGAGCGTCAATTCTTCAATTACACTGTTGTCCGGGATGAAGTTGGGCAGGATATATTCCAGATATCCGGTGGTAAACCAGACAATTCGTGCCTGATAACTGCTTGGATGGACGAAATAGCGGGGCTGATCCAGCTGGCCGACAAATGATGTAGCAGTAGCCATACCGCAGGTAGGAGTTACAGAGAAATCTGAAAACTGGCCAACACCGAGCTCTGCGCTGTAAATCTGCAGATTAGAACGGGAGAGGGTAAAGTCTACCAGAAGCTGTTCCCAGTCTTTTGCTGCGTAGCAGCGCTTCTGGGTACCGTGATTTAGTGCTTCGTCCTGAAATTCGATTAACCCGGCTTCTTCCAGCAGACCGAGATGAGGAGACAGAGTTGTAACCGGGATTTGAAGTGTTTGTGCAAGTTGCTTAATGTTTAAACCTTCTTTCTCCTGGATCAGACGCAGAATTCTGACCCGGACGGGTGATCCGAGAGCTTTAAAAATCGTAAGACCATCTTCAATAGAGCAGGATTTCATACAAAAAACCTCCTTTTTCGACTTGTTTTCAGGTATAGAATGCTAAACAATAATATTTAGAAAAATACGTTTTGATTACTTATTTTACCATAAAACTGGTAAAAAAAACATAGGAAAACAGCAGAAATGTGGTAAGATTGACGAATAAATATCAATTATTTATTTTAATAAAATCTAAAATAATAAAAATAAATCAAAAATATATTGACATTTACAGGAATGGATTGTATAATATCAACATAAACCGGAGCGAAAAAGAAAAAAGTTGTACAAAATTACCATAGCAAAATAACAACTTGCATATTTTAAAAAAAGTCGAATTGATTATAGTGTTTGTACAATAGCATCATTGGAACCGGAAGAGCGCAAAGAAAAGCAAAAAAGGAGGATCTTTTTATGAAGAGAAGAAAATTGTTCGCATTACTTATGACTGCGGCTATGGCAGTGTCCAGCATGAGCATGGCAGTGAATGTCTTTGCAGAGGACGAAGACACAACAGAAGAAGCTGCTGATGGCGAAGAAGCAGAAGAGGGAGCACCTACCGCAGTAACAACCGTAGGTCCTGATGATGGAACAAAATTTGAAATGTGGTCATTCGTAGACCTTCATAACGAATTTTACGGAAAAATGGTAGACAAATGGAATGAAGAGAATCCGGACAAACAGATCCAGATCACATTCAGTACATATCCATACTCTGACATGCACAACAAATTAATGATGTCCTTACAGGCTGGCGAAGGTGCTCCTGATCTCTGTGATATCGAGATCGGACAGTTCCCGAACTATTCCGGTGATGACAGCCCGCTGTACTCCATGAATGATGCACTTGCTCCATACGAAGATACAATGGTACAGTCCAGACTTGATGTTTATTCCAAGGCTGATGGAACAAGACTTGGTGTTCCTTTCCACGTAGGTGCTACAGTAATGTACTGGAACGCAGATCTTCTTGAATCTTACGGATTAGATTACAAATCTGTAA
>ERZ1106969.268-NODE-268-length-59367-cov-35.181902_pt1 | contig 59367 bp, 56 predicted proteins | sample MGYA00403685_ERZ1106969 | MGnify/ENA primary metagenome ERZ1106969 (study PRJEB35170, sample SAMEA104062416) | human gut metagenome | biome: human gut; feature: human-associated habitat; material: faeces | place: Denmark | collected 2012-05-18 ... | reverse complement strand
TTAGCATTTATCTTGATTGGTGTAGCTTTAGCCTTTTTAAATATGACATATTCAACATATACATACATTGATACATCTAATATCAGTTACGATAATGATGTTTATGGAGTTGTAGAGGCTAATGAATATAATACTGCTGAATATAATAAATTTGATATAAAAAATTATAATTCAACAATATTACAAGCAATGGAAGAAAATTATATTGATTTAGTTTTTCCAAAAGCTGAAGATAATTATCTTTTGCAAATGAGATATAATAGTTTTTTAAAAGATTATTATAATATCAATGCGAATGCATTTGATTTATCTTTAATTGAAAATGATTCTTTGTTATGTGGTAATTTTCCTTCTAATGAAAATGAAATTGTTATTGGTAAAAAATTGGCAGATAAAATCTTAAATCAAATTCCTAACAAAAAGATTGGATATAATTTTTTGATTGGTAAAAAGAATAATGACGAATATAATAAAAAAATAATTTCTGGTATTACAAGTAAAGACACATATGCGATATATTATAATAATTATAAAAATTATAATGTTTCAAATAATTTATATGATGTAAGTGAAGTAAATTATACTAGAGTTTTAGGTTATAAAGATTATGAAAAAGGTTATTATGATGTGGTGTATGGTAATGATTTAACTGATGAAGGAAATCAATTTTTGATAAATATAGATAATATAGATACTCCAATAGATATTGCTAATTATCAAAAATATTTAGAAAATGAAAATAATAAATATAAAAATTTCACTACTTTAGATAATAAAGACATAAGATTTGAAGCAGTTGGTTTAATTAAATCTAAAGTTGATTATGTTAATTTACCTAATTTTATTGCAAATAAAAAAGATTTAAAACTTAGTAACATTGATTTTAATGGAAGACAAATAGCGTATTCTAATGAAAATGTTGATTATGAAATAACAGAAGGTAGAGATATTAAATCAATGTTAGAAGGCTTAGTATGCTGTTATAATAATATAAATATTGGTGAAAAAGTTGGTGAAGTAACTATTGTAGGTAAATATCGTTTAAAAAGTGGATTTAATGAAAATTATAAAAATTCAACTGAAGAAACAATTTTACTTAATAATAAAACTATATCTTATTTTAAATCGGGAATTGGAGATGTTAGTAATTATGATGGAATTAGATATTTTACAACTAAAGATATAAATAAACTTAAATCATTTTTTAAGCAAAAAGATTATAATGTTGATAATATATATAAACTAAATTATTTACATTTAAAAGAATATTCTAAAGAAAGCAGAAAACAATTATTACCTATTCTTATTGTTATGGTAACTGTTGTGCCAATATATACTTATTTTTCTATGCGTAGTAAAATGATAAAAGATATTTATAATATAGGTGTAAATCGTGAATTAGGATTTTCAAAAAAAAGAATAATTGAAAAATATGTTATTGAAACAATTGTTTTAACCTTGTTTACTTCTGTAATTGGGTATTTATTTACTACTATTGTATATGGAATTATAGCTAATTTTGCTAATACAGTTGGGTTTAGTTTTGCTAATATATTTTTAACAAGTTCAACTTATATCTTATTGATTTTATTATTATTAACAAGTGCAATTATTGGAATAATTCCTATTGTAAATTTACTTAGAAAGACACCAAGTGAAATAGTGGCTAAATATGATATTTAATGATGAAAAGTGAATACATTGAAGTAAAAAATAGTAAATATACAATAATATTTGTACATGGCATTATAGGAAGCCCTGTGAGATTTAATGATTTATATCCATTGATTGGTGATAATTTTTCTTATGTAAAAGTCGTTTTGGATGGTCATGGGAAAAAAGCAAAAGATTTTTCTAAAACTTCATTAATTAAATGGGAAAAACAAATTAGTGATTTGTTAGATTCTTTAAAAAATAAAAACCAAAAAGTAATATTTGTTGGTCATTCTATGGGGTGTTTGTTTGGGTTATTAGAAAGCTTAAAAAATGATAATATTATTGAACAATTATTTCTTTTGAATGTTCCATTAAGACCTAAAGTAGGGTTTGTGACAATAAAAGAATGTTTTAAATGTGCTTTTGTAAATCCTAAATATCATAATGAAATGACTAAGGTATTGATTGATAATACTTCTGTAGAAGTGTCTAAAAATCCATTTGTTTATTTAGGTTGGATTCCTAGATTTTTTGATTTGTTTAAGGAAATAAAAAAAACAAGAAAAATAATTGATAAAATAAAAACTCCTTGTCTATGTTTTCATTGCCTAAAAGATGAATTGGTTAGAAATAAAGCATTAAAAGATTTAAAAAAGAATAAAGATTTTGAAATACATGTTCTAAACAATAGTGGTCATTATTATCTTGTTGATGAAGAAAAAGAAGAATTAAAAAATAGATTTTCACAAATGCTAAATGAATTTAATTGATATTATGAAAAAATAGGTTATTTTTGCTAAAAAAATAATCTTTTTATATGGCTAAAAATAACTTCCTTATTTATTTTAATAAATAAAAGTGCTATAATTTAATAGTAAGTTTATCTAGTTAAAGGAGTATATCATGAAGAAAGTTTTAATTCATACAGAATATATTGAACTTCAAAATGTCTTAAAGAAAGAAAATGTTATTTCTACAGGTGGAGAAGCAAAAATATATTTGAAAGAAAATGAAGTTTTTGTTAATGATATATTAGAAACTAGAAGGGGAAGAAAGCTTTACCCAGGAGATCAAATAAGAATAAAAGATGAAACTTATTTGATAGAAAAAAATGTGGGTTAAAAAAATACAATTAAGAAATTTTAGAAATTATTCAGAAATAGATTTGGATTTTGAAAAAGGAATAAATTTTTTTCAAGGTAATAATGGAAGTGGTAAAACATCTTTAGTGGAAGCTATAGGTATGCTTGCTTTATGTAAATCTATCAGAACTAATGACGATAAAGAAATGATTAAAGTTGATAATGAATCATGTGTTATAATTTCTCAACTTGAAAATGAAATTGATCGTGAATATAGAATTGTTATTTCTAAAGAAGGTAAATTTGTTTGGCTTGATGGAAATGAAATAAAAAAAATTTCTGAAATGGTTGGTATTTGTAAAATTATAAGCTTTTTACCAAAAGATGCAGAATTGTTTAAAGATTCTCCTCTAAAAAGAAGGAAGTTTCTAGATTTAAACTTATCAATGCAAGATAAAATATATTTAAAATTATTGAGTGAATATAATCATTATCTTCTAGAAATTAAAAATTTATTAAAAAATGAAAAAATAGATTTTTTAACTTTAGATATATTATTAGAAGAACTTAGTAAAAGAGGATATGTTTTACAAAATAAAAGAAGTGAATTTGTTGATTTGTTAAACAAGAATTTAAGTTTTATTAGTGAAAAATTCTTAGATTCTAAAGATTTACTTAAATTATCTTATGTAGAGAATATAAAAACTGATGGGGATTATTTAAAGAAAATAAAAGAAAAAGTTTATGCTTCTTTAAATAATGGGGCTTCTAGGACTGTTATTCCTGGAATCCATTTAGATGATTTAACACTTCTTTATAATTCACTAGACCTTGCTTTATATGGCTCACAAGGTCAAAATAGATTATCTGTTATAGCACTTAAATTAAGTCTGTTTAAACAGATCAAAGATAAATTCAATCAAGAGCCTATTATTATTCTTGATGATGTGTTATCTGAACTTGATGATAATCATCAGAATAAATTAATTAACTTGTTAAAAAATGTTGAGCAAGTATTTATTACAGGTACTAAATTTAATTTAGATCAAAAAATATCTTTATTTAATGTAGAAAATAACTTAGTCAGGAGGGTTAACTAATGGAAAATGAAGAATTAGAAAAAGAAACTAGGAATCTTATTCCCGATGAAGAAAAAGCAAAAGCTGATTATAACGCTAATGATATTCAAGTCTTGGAAGGCTTAGAAGCAGTTAGAAAAAGACCAGGTATGTATATTGGTTCTACTTCTAGTACTGGTTTACATCATTGTGTTTGGGAAATTGTAGATAATGCAATTGATGAAGCTTTGGCTGGTTATTGTGATACTATTCATGTCACTATCAATAAAGGAAATACTATTACTGTTAAAGATAATGGTAGAGGTATTCCTGTTGGTATAGTTGCTAAATCTGGTAAATCAGCTGTTGAAACTGTTTATACTATTTTACATGCTGGTGGTAAATTTGGTGAAGGCGGAGGATATAAAGTCTCTGGTGGCTTACATGGTGTTGGTGCTTCAGTAGTTAATGCTTTATCTGAATGGCTTGAAGTAACAGTCCATAAAGATGGTGGAATTTATTATATTAAATTTGCTAATGGTGGACATACTGTTGAACCATTAAAACAAATTGGTACATGTGATGATACTGGTACTATTGTTACATTTAAACCAGATGCATCTATTTTTAAAGAAACAACTGTGTTTGATTATTCTATTATTAGAGATAGAATTCGTCAAATGGCTTTCTTAAATAAAGGCGTCAGAATAATTGTTAAAGATGATAGAGGAGAAGAACCTGTTGAAGATGATTTCTGTTATGAAGGTGGCTTAAAAGAATATGTAACTTATTTAAACAGAAACAAAGAATCTCAAGATAATCAATATGATGTTATATATTGTGAAGGAAAACAAGATGGTATTAGTGTTGAGATTGCTATGCAATACAATGATTCATATACTAGTATGATTTATTCTTTCTGTAATAATATTAATACAGCTGATGGTGGTACTCATGAAGAAGGATTTAGATTAGCTTTAACTAGAGTTATTAATAAATATGCTAGAGCAAATAAATTCTTAAAAGATAATGATGAATCATTAACTCAAGATGATGCTAGAGAAGGCTTAACTGCAATTATTTCTATTAAACATCCTGATCCTCAATATGAAGGTCAAACAAAAGGTAAATTAGGTAATTCTGAAGTAAGAGCAATTACATCTAATATTTTTGGTGAACAACTTGAAAGATATTTAAATGAAAATCCTAAAGCTGCAAAAATGATTATGGCTAAAGTTACTTTAGCAGCTAATGCACGTATTGCCGCTAAAAAAGCAAGAGAAACTACTAGAAAAAATGGTATGGATATTACTTCTTTACCTGGTAAACTTGCTGATTGTTCTTCTAAAAATGCTGAAGAATGTGAATTATATATTGTCGAAGGTAATTCTGCTGGTGGATCTGCTAAAAATGGTAGAGATAGAAAAACACAAGCTATTTTACCTTTAAGAGGTAAGATTCTTAATGTTGAAAAAGCTCAAACAAAGAGAATATTTGCGAATGCTGAAATTGGTAATATGATTATTGCTATTGGTGGTGGATATGGAAATGATTTTGATGTTTCAAAAATTAGATATCATAAAATAGTTATCATGACCGATGCTGATGTTGATGGTTCTCATATTAGAATTCTTTTATTAACATTCTTCTATCGTTTCATGAAACCACTTGTTGAACAAGGATACATTTATATTGCTCAACCTCCTCTATATAAAGCTTCCAGAGGTAATAAAGATTATTATTGTTATAATGATGAACAATTAAATCAATTAAGATTAAAATTAGGCCCTGCAGCTTCTAAATTATTAAAATTACAAAGATATAAAGGTTTAGGTGAAATGGATGCTGAACAATTATGGGAAACAACTATGGATCCTGAAAAAAGAAAAATGATAAGAGTAACTATCGAAGATGCAATGGCAGCAGATAAAGTGTTTGATGAATTAATGGGTGAAGATGTCTTATGTAGAAAACAATTCATTAAAGAAAATGCTAAGTTTGTTAATAACTTAGATATTTAAGGAGGTACAAGAAAATGGCTGAAGAAAAAGATTTAATTAATGATAATGAAGAAAAAGTAACTCCTGCTACTGATGAAGAAATTGAAGAAATTGAGGAAGGAATTGTTCCTGGGTTATCTGAAAGAGAATTAGTAAAAGAAGTAAAACAATCTTTCTTAGATTATGCAATGTCAGTTATTGTATCTCGCGCAATTCCTGATGTAAGAGATGGTTTAAAACCAGTTCATAGAAGAATTATTTATGGTATGAATGAATTAGGTATGCAACCTAATCAACCATATAGAAAATGTGCTCGTATTGTTGGTGATGTTATGGGTAAATATCACCCACATGGTGACTCAGCAATTTATAGTGCACTTGTTAGATTAGCTCAACCTTTCTCAATTAGATATACATTGATTGATGGACATGGTAACTTTGGTTCTATTGATGGCGATGAAGCAGCAGCTATGCGTTATACTGAAGCAAGAATGTCTAAGATTTGCTTAGAAATGGTTAGAGATATTAAAAAAGATACTGTTGATTTTGTTCCTAATTATGATGGCGAAGAAGAAGAACCTGTTGTTTTACCTTCTAGAATCCCTAATTTATTATTAAATGGTTCTAATGGTATTGCTGTTGGTATGGCAACAAATATTCCTCCTCATAATATGAATGAAGTTATTAATGCTATTATCGCACTTGCTAGAAATCCTGAATTAACTCCTGAAGAAATTATGACAAATTATTTATATGGTCCTGATTTTCCTACTGGTGGCATTATATTAGGTAGAGCAGGTATTAAAAAAGCTTATGAAACTGGACAAGGATCTATTACTTTACGTTCTAGAGCAGAAATTGAAGAACATGGTAATGATAGAAAAAGAATTGTTATTACTGAAATTCCTTATGGTGTTAATAAATCAACAATGCTTGAAGGTATTGGTCATTTAGTTAGAGACAAAGTAATTGATGGAATTACTGCAATTAGAGATGAATCAAATAAAGAAGGTATTAGGGTAGTTATTGAATTAAGAAGAGATGTTGTTCCAGAAGTTATACTTAATCAATTATTTAAAAACACTCAATTACAATCTTCATTTGGTATTATCATGCTTTGTTTAGTTAATGGCGAACCAAAAATTTTACCAATAGATAAAATATTAAAAGATTATTTATCTTTCCAATGCGAAGTTATTGAAAGAAGAACTCGTTATGATTTAAAGAAAGATAAAGATCAATTACATATTTATCAAGGTTTATTGCTTGCACAAGATAATATTGATGAAGTTGTTGATATTATTAAAGCATCTAAAACTCAAGATGAAGCTAAAAATAGATTGATTGAAAGATTTGGCTTTACTGAAATTCAAACTAAATCAATCCTTGATATGAGATTATCAAGATTAGTAGGTCTTGAAAAAGAAACAATTATTAGTAATATTCAACATCTTGAAGAAGAAATTGCTAAATTTGAATATATATTATCTTCTCATGAACATGTTTTGAATAAAGTAATTGATGAATTACTTGAAATTAAAGAAAAATATGGTGATGAAAGAAGAACAGAAATTTCTAATGTAGCAGCAGATATTGATGATGAAGATTTAATACCTCAAGAAAATATTGTTATTTCTTTAACTGAATCAGGATATATAAAAAGATTATCAAGTGATACATTTAAAGTTCAAAATAGAGGTGGAGTAGGTATTACTGGTACTAAAATGAACAAAGAAGATGTTATTTCTATTATTGTTCATGCTCATACTCATACTGATTTACTTTTCTTCTCTAATTTAGGAAAAGTTTATCGTTTAAGAGGTCACCAAGTTCCTGAATATTCAAGAACTTCTAAAGGTTTACCAATTCAAAATTTATTACCACTTGAAGAAAATGAAAAGATTTTATCTATTATAACTGTTAATGAATATAATGAAAATCAATTCTTATTCTTTGCTACTAGAGAAGGTGTTGTAAAAAGAACAGCTTTATTAGAATTTGATTCAATACGTCAAAGTGGTAAAAAAGCAATTGTTATGCGTGAAGGTGATGAATTAGTAAATGTTAAACTTACTAATGGTGAAGCTTTAATTTCTTTATCTGCTGATAATGGAAAAATGGTTAAATTTAAAGAAACTGATGTTAGAGTCATGGGAAGATCTGCTACTGGTGTTAAAGGTATGGAAATAGATGATGACACTAAAGTTATTTCTTTAACAACATCACTTGAAGGTAAATATATCTTAGCATTGTCAGAAAAAGGCTTTGGTAAAATGTCTTTACTTGATGAATATAGATTAACATCAAGAGGCACTAAAGGTGTTATAACTATGAATATGACTGATAAAACAGGTAAATTAGTAGCAACACGTGCTGTAAATGGTGATGAAGATATTATTGTTATTACTAAATTAGGTGTAGTTATTAGAACTTCATTAAAACAAGTATCTATTTCTGGTAGAAATACTCAAGGTGTTAAAATTATTAAATTAAAAGATGAAGAAGTTGTTTCTTCTGTTACATCATTACCTGCTGAAGAAGATATAGAAACTCCAGTAGAAAATAATGAAAATGTAGAATCTAATCAAGAAGAAGTTATTGAAAAAGTAGAAGAAAATAAAGGATTATAAAGATTTTTATGAATAAATTACAAATTATATTTGGATTGAATTTTTGTAGTGTAGTTGCTTTAATTGGTTCATTAATTTCGTTAAGCAATATTTCAATTAGCGATTCATATACTTATAGTGCCTTAAGACTTATTTATAATGTTTCATGGATAATATTTTTTGTTTCATTAATTTCTACAATTATAACTTTAGTGTATTTAATTATTAATTTGTTAAAAAAAGAAAAATAAATCTAATGAAATTTAATTATTTTTGATATACAATATATTTGCCTAATGAAAGGGAAATAAAACTTCAATAAGTTTTTAGAGAATTACTGGTTGGTGAAAAGTAATAACTTATAAGTTTAGTCCGTCCCTGAAGGAAAACTTAATGGTTTCGTTGACTGTCGTTAAAGTTAATTAAGAGGTGTTATTATTTATAACACAATTAGGGTGGCAACACGGATATATCGTCCCTTGGTAAGTTTTTCTTATCAAGGGATTTTTTATTAAAGGAGGAAGAAAAGTGTTAGATATTAAGTTTGTAAGAGAAAATCCTGAAATTGTTAAACAAAATATTAGAAACAAATTTCAAGATCAAAAGCTTCCATTAGTTGATGAAGTTATCTCTCTTGATAGCCGTATTAGAGAATTAAAAAATAAAGGTGGCGAATTAAGAGCAGAAAGAAATTCAGTTTCAACTTCTATTGGTCAAATGATGAGAGAAAAGAAAATAGAAGAAGCTAATAAAGCAAAACAAAGAGTTGTAGAAATTAATACTCAACTTGAAAGTATTGAAAAAGAAGAAGAACAATTAAATGAAGAATTAACTAAAAGAATGTTAATAATTCCAAATATCATTGATAAATCGGTACCAATTGGTAAAGATGATTCTGAAAATGTAGAAATTCAAAGATTCGGTGAACCAAAATTAAAAGATTTTGAAATACCTTATCATTTAGATATTCTTGAAGCGTTAGATGGTATTGATTTAGATTCTGCTAGAAAAGTTGCAGGTAATGGATTTTATTATTTAACTGGTGATATTGCTAGATTACATTCTGCAGTTTTAACTTACGCAAGAGATTTTATGATTAATAAAGGATTTACTTATGTTATTCCACCATTTATGATTAGATCTAATGTTGTAACAGGCGTTATGTCATTTGCTGAAATGGATCAAATGATGTATAAAATTGAAGGTGAAGATTTATATTTAATTGGAACAAGTGAACATTCTATGATTGGTAGATTTATTGATACAATTAATGATAAAAATAAATTACCTTATACTTTAACATCGTATTCACCATGCTTTAGAAAAGAAAAAGGTGCTCATGGTATTGAAGAAAGAGGTATTTATCGTATCCACCAATTTGAAAAACAAGAAATGATTGTCATTTGTGAACCAGAAGATTCTATGAAATGGTTTGATAAATTATGGTCATATACTGTTGAATTATTCCGTTCAATGGATATACCTGTAAGAACTCTTGAATGTTGTTCAGGAGATTTAGCAGATTTAAAAGTTAAATCTCTTGATGTTGAAGCATGGTCACCAAGACAACAAAAATATTTTGAAGTTGGATCATGCTCTAATTTAGGTGATGCTCAAGCAAGAAGATTAAAAATTAGAATTAAAGGTGAAAAAGGAAATTATTTTGCTCATACTTTAAATAATACAGTTGTTGCCCCTCCAAGAATGTTAATTGCTTTACTTGAAAATCATTTAAATGCAGATGGAAGTGTAACGATTCCTGAAGTTTTAAGACCTTATATGGGTGGAGAAGAAAAAATATTAGTTAAAAATAAAAAATAATTTTTATATAGATGCTATTAATTATAATATAGCATCTGTTTTTATAATTTTAGGAGGATAATATGAATAATAAATTTATAAAACATATTTGTTTATTTACTTCAATTTTTTGTTTATTTTCTTGTGGCGAAGAGACTCAAACATTATCAAGTCGTGATAACAATAATTGGTTTACTGAATCAGAATTATCTAAAGTAGGATTAAGTGGTTTAACTGCTCCAAGTAATTGTAAAGGAGTGATGAGCACAGATATTTATTGGTTTAACGAAGGATATTCATTTTCTCAAGAATGTGAAAATGAAGATGTGTTAGTAGAAAATGCTACTACATATTTAAATTATTTTATTGATAAATATGATAATTTATTTGGTTATACTAGATCATATATTACAGGTGAAGATACTTTTTATTATTATATAATAAATGATAAAACATTATCTTCTTATAGAAGTGATAACCCTTCTCCATTATATAAATTTTATTATATAACAAATCAAAATGTTGATGAGGAAGGATATTTTGTTGAAGATGCAGTTTGGTCATTTGAAATAAGATTTGAAGAAAATAAATTAAAAATCTTTATTGAAAATGGTAATAAAAATCATAGTGGAATGATTAATTTTAAATATAAAATAAGATAATCTTAACAATTTATACATTCTTTTTACTTGTATTTAACAACTCTTTTTTAGTATGCGCTAATTTTTATTTGTATAAAAAGATTTGTAAAATTATTATCTATAGGATTAATAACTATGTCTTTATTGCATGTAGCAATAAGAAAATTAATTCTATAGAAAAAGAAAATATCTTTTTAAGTATTTTTTTTGGATTAGTATTATTATTTTCTATTTCTACTTTGATTCCCTTTTAGTATATTTACATGTTCTATTAAAAAAATTATATATTATGGATTTAGTAAAGATAATATTACTTTTGAATATTCTTCTTTATTTAATGATGATACATGATTTATTGCAGTAAAAAATTCATTAATTCAAGTTCCTAATATTTTATTCGAAACTGGAGAAGTATATTATAAAAGCCAATTTGTTGTTAATATAAAAATTGTTTGCTATTAGCACTTAAAGATGCTTTTTATGGTTTTATTATGGTATTTATTGTTTCTTTAAGAGAGCTTGTTACTGCTAAATTGTTACAATCTGCGTTTTTTTATGTTATGTCATTATATATCGATAGTCAATATCAACAAGTTGTAATGGTTTTAGCGGTTGTTTCTATAGAGCGTTTACCAATTATAAAACTAAGAAAGAACAAATATGACTGTTTTACAAAATGTTGAATTTGGTTTGGAAGATAAAATAAAAATAGAAGAAAAAAATATTATAAAAAAATTTTTAAAGAAAAAAGAATTAATAAAAAAAGAGCTCATGAGTGCTTAAAAATGGTTAATATGGATAAATATTCAAATAGATTAACAACTGAGCTTTCAGGTGGATAAAAACGGCGTGTAGCAATCGCCAGAGCGTTAGCAATAGATCCTAAAGTAATTTATTTGATGAACCATTGTCGGATTTAGATGCTGTTTTAAAAGAAAAATAGATTTTATAAATGATAAAAATAGCAATACTGAAAAATATTTATTAAAAGAGAATTCTTATTTTCAAAGAATAAATGTTCATTAAACATATTTGCAAGCTTTAGAATTAATAAGAAAAATAATATTAGAAGATTTGTTATTTTTCATAATAAAAGCGCTAATTTTAAACAAAAATAGAATTTTAATAATTTAACAAAAATAAATTATTTTATTCTTTTATAAAAAAGTATAAATTTTATTTTACTAAAAAACTACTAGTAGAGAAAAAATAAAGATTAATATTATATAATAATATTATGTTAATGAAAATAATTTACATTAAAAAAGTTATTTAATTAAATTATTAATTATGTTATTATATTTTCACACAAAGAAACGAAATAAAAAAATAAGTAAAAAAGTTGTTTTTTTAGACGTTGTTTTTATGTTGAAAAAAAGGAGCATTTATGAAAATAATTAAGCGAAGTGGTCAAGAAGTTAAATTTGACATAAATAAAATAGTTGAGGCAATTAAAAAAGCAAATTTAGATGCTAATGAAAAAAATCAATTAAGCGATGAAGTTATTTTAGAATGCGCTAAAAGAGTTGAAAAAGAATGTAAAAATAAAGGCAGAATTTTAACTGTTGAAGAAGTACAAGATTTAGTTGAAGATCAATTAATGAGTGTGGATGCTTTTGATGTTGCACGTAAATATATTACTTATAGATATAGAAGAGCATTAGCAAGAAAAGCTAACACTACCGATCAACAAATTCTTACTTTACTTGAATGTAATAACCAAAATGTAAAAGAAGAAAATTCTAATAAGAATCCTACTGTTAATTCTGTTCAAAGAGATTATATGGCTGGTGAAGTTAGTAAAGATATTACTAAAAGAATTTTACTACCTAAAGATATAGTAGATGCTCATGAACAAGGTATTATTCATTTTCATGATGCTGATTATTTTGCTCAACATATGCATAATTGTGATTTAGTTAATCTTGAAGATATGTTACAAAATGGAACAGTTATTTCTGGTACATTAATTGAAAAACCAAAGAGTTTTTCTACTGCTTGTAATATCGCTACTCAAATTATTGCACAAGTTGCTTCAAATCAATATGGTGGACAATCAATATCTATTACTCATTTAGCACCTTTTGTAGAAATTTCAAGACAAAAAATTACTAAAGATGTTAAAGAAGAATTAAAAGATTTAGATATTAGTGAAGAAAAAATTCAAGAAATTATTCATAAAAGATTACTTGATGAAATTAAAAAAGGTGTTCAAACAATCCAATATCAAATTGTTACTTTATTAACAACTAATGGTCAAGCTCCATTTGTAACAATATTTATGTATTTAAATGAAGCTCGTTCTGAACAAGAAAAGAAAGATATTGCATTAATTACTGAAGAAATATTAAAACAACGTTATAAAGGGGTTAAAAATGAAAAAGGAGTATGGATTACTCCAGCTTTCCCTAAATTAATTTATTGTTTGGAAGATGATAATGTTGAACCAGGTTCACCATATTATTATTTAACAGAATTAGCGGCTAAATGTACTGCTAAAAGAATGGTTCCAGATTATATTTCTGAAAAAATTATGCTTCAATTAAAAGTTGATAAAAATGGTGAAGGTCATTGCTATACATGCATGGGTTGTAGATCTTTCTTAACTCCATATGTTAATGAAAAAGGTGAACCACAATATTATGGTAGATTTAATCAAGGCGTTGTTACAATTAACTTAGTTGATGTAGCGTTATCTTCTAATAAAGATATAAAACAATTCTGGAAAATATTTGATGAAAGACTTGATTTGTGTTATAGAGCTTTAATGGAAAGACATAAACGATTACTTGGTACTAAATCAGATGTCGCACCTATTTTATGGCAATATGGTGCTTTAGCTAGATTAAATAAAGGTGAAACAATTGATAAATTATTATTCAATGGTTATTCTACTATTTCTTTAGGATATGCTGGTTTATATGAATGTGTTTATTATATGACTGGTAAATCACATACTGATCCAGAAGCTACTCCATTTGCTTTAGAAATTATGCAACATATGAATGATGCATGTAAAAAATGGAAAGAAAAAGAACATATTGATTTCTCTTTATATGGTACACCTCTTGAATCAACAACATATAAATTTGCTAAATGTTTACAAAAAAGATTCGGTATTATAAAAGGTGTTACAGATAAAAATTATATCACTAATTCATATCATATAGTGGTTTCTGAACATATTGATGCTTTCTCTAAATTAGCATTTGAATCTCAATTCCAAAAATTATCTCCTGGTGGAGCTATTTCTTATGTAGAAGTTCCTAATATGGAAAATAATATTCCTGCAGTTATGAATGTTATTAAATTTATTTATGACCATATTATGTATGCAGAATTAAATACAAAATCAGATTATTGTCAATGCTGTGGTTATACTGGTGAAATCCAAATCAAAGAAGATGAAGATGGTAAATTATTTTGGGAATGTCCTCAATGTGGAAATAGAGACCAAAATAAAATGAATGTTGCTAGAAGAACATGTGGCTATATTGGTTCTCAATTTTGGAATCAAGGTAGAACTCAAGAAATAAGAGATAGAGTTTTACATTTATAATATGTATTATGGTGAAATAAAAAATTGTGATATTGCTGATGGATTAGGTGTAAGAGTTTCTTTGTTTGTCTCAGGCTGTAGAAATCATTGTAAAGGTTGTTTTAACCAAATGACTTGGGATTTCTTATATGGAAAAGAATTTGATCAAGAAACAATTAATAAAATTATAGAATTATTAAAACCTAATTATATTGATGGCTTTTCTTTACTTGGCGGAGAACCATTTGAACCTGAAAATCAGCCTGTTTTAGTAGAATTATTAAGACTAATAAAGAAAACATATCCAAATAAAAATATATGGTGTTATACGGGCTATATTTTAGATAAAGACTTATTAAAAGAAAGTAGAGTAAGAACTCCTTATACTGATGAAATGTTATCATATATTGATATATTAGTTGACGGTCCATTTATTATAGAAAAGAAAAACATCATGTTAAAATTTAGAGGTTCTACAAATCAAAGAGTAATTGATTTAAAGAAGACTTTAAAAGAAAATAAAATAATATTATTTTTAGAGTGATTATTCACTCTTTTTAATTGTAATAATATTAATGTACATATAATAAAAGTATTGGAAATGATTATATTTATTAATTTTATAATCGTGAAAGTAACAATAATTAATAAAAAATCACTACCATATTGACTACCTTATGTAACTACCCAATGAAAATACTTTAAAAAAATAATAAGTAAAAATGCTAATATATTAGCATAAGAAATTATTATGAAAAAAATATAAAAGTTATATGAAACAAACGATAAAAATTGCATTTTTCGGCATATTTGTAACTTTAAAAAATGAAATTTTCGGCATTATAGCTGTATAAAAAATTGCATTTTTCGGCATGATAATGTATTATTATGTTAAAGTAGGAGATAGAAGATGGTTGAAAGAGTATTTGAACGTAAAATATATCAAAAGATGTTAAATTGGAAAAAAGAATCTAATGGTAAAACAGCATTATTAATAAAAGGAGCTCGACGTGTTGGTAAATCCACTATAGCAGAAGAATTTGCTCAAAAAGAATATTCAAGTTATATCTTAATTGATTTTTCTGTTGCATCTAAAGAAGTACATGATTTATTCAAAGATATATCAGATTTGAATTATTTATTTTTACGTCTTCAATTAATTTATCATGTTAATCTAGAAAATAGAAAATCTGTTATTATTTTTGATGAAGTTCAAAAAGAACCACTTGCAAGACAATCAATTAAACATTTAGTAAAAGATGGAAGATATGATTATATTGAAACAGGTTCGTTGCTATCTATCAAAAAAAATGTTGCAAATATTCTTATTCCAAGCGAAGAAACGCGTCTTGAAATGGTTCCTATGGATTATGAAGAATTTCGTTGGGCATTGGGTGATAAAGCAACAATTCCTATGCTTAAAACAGCTTTTGAAAATAAAATATCATTAGGTGATGATGTAAATCGTAGAATGATGCGCGATTTTAGATTATATATGTTAGTAGGTGGAATGCCTCAAGCAGTAAATGAATATATTGAAACAAATAATTTTAGTAAAGTTGATCAAATGAAACGTTCTATTTTAGAACTTTATCAAGATGATTTTAGAAAAATTGATTCTTCAGGTAGAGCGTCTATAATGTTTTCAGCAATTCCTTCAGAACTTGCTAAAAATACATCGAGATACCAAATCTCAAGTGTAATACCAAATGAAAAACAAGATAGAGTACTTGGAATTGTTACTGATATGAAAGATTCATTAACTGTTAATTTAGCGTATCATGCAAATGATCCAAGTGCTGGAATGTCATTACATGAAGATATTACTAAATATAAGATGTTCCTTGGTGATACAGGTTTATTTACTACACTTGCTTTCATGGATAAAGACTTTACAGAAAATATTATTTATGAAAAGCTTTTAAGTGATAAACTTGATACGGATTTAGGATATTTATATGAGAATATGGTTGCTCAAATGTTATATGCATTAGGCAATAAATTATTTTATTATACATTTCCTAAAGATAATTCTACTCATAATTATGAAATTGATTTTTTAATTTCAAAAAGAAATAAAATATGTCCTATTGAAGTAAAATCATCAGGATATAAAACTCATGCATCTATCGATGAGTTTATAAAAAAATTTTCTAGCAAAACAGGAGATAGATATTTAATTTATACAAAAGATTTAAGAAAAGATGGGGAATTGATTTGTATACCTATTTATATGACAATGTTTTTATAAAAATATTTTAGAGTGATTAATCACTCTTTTTAATTGTAATAATAATTAATAAAAAATCACTACCCTATTGACTACCTTATGTAACTACCCAATGAAAATATTTAAAACAAATAATAAGTATAAATGCTAATATATTAGCATAAGAAATTATTATGAAAAATAAATTTGATATAAGTGATTTTGTAGATTATTTAACAGAAGAAAAAGTTATTAAAAATTTCTCAAAATGATTTAGCATTTAAATCAGGGGTTAGTTATGAATCTATTAGAAGATTTGAAACTACAAGTGAAATATCACTTAAATCATTAATTCAAATTGTAAAAGAATTAAATTTATTAGAAGATTTTAATGAATTATTTGTTCATACACAAAAAAAGAATATAAAATTATCATTGATAAAGCAGATTAATTTATATAAATAATTAAAAATTTAATAAAAAAATAATTATTAGAAAATAATTTATTATTATAAATAATAAAGCAATTATGACAAAATTATTTACTGATTTTAGTTTGACTAAAATTAATAAATTGTTTTAATATTAGAATATGATAAGAGAACATTTCTTTTGTTGGGAGAAGAAAAATTATGAATGACACGATTAAAGTTTGCATTATTGAAGATGATGAAAAATATCATAAAATTGTTAAAGATTTATTAAAAAAATATGGCATGAAAAATAATGTTAATTTTAATGTGGATGAATTTTATAATGGAATTGATTTTCTAGAAACATATAAAGGAAATTATGATTTTATTATCATGGATATTGAAATGCCTCAATTAAATGGAATTCAAATTTGTGAAGAATTAAGAAAAAATGATCCTTTTGTTCCAGTTATTATTATTTCTCATTCTTCTCAATATGCAGTTAAAGGTTATTCAGTTAATGCTTATGGTTATGTTTTAAAACCAATAGAAGAATTTGATTTTCATTTTTTGATTGATAAAGTTTTAGCTTATATAAAAGAAAAAGAAAAAAATTATATTGTTTTATCTACAAAAACAATGATGAAGAAAATAGATATTAATGATATTTATTATTTAGAAGCTTCTTCTCATGTTTTAAGATTTAAAACTAGAAATGATGATATTCAAATCAGAGCGAAAATTAAAGATTATGAAGAAAAATTACTTAAGTATGGTTTTGTAAGATGTGATAATTCATATTTAGTTAATTTAAAATATTGTTCAAATGTTAATATTAGTGAAAGCACTATTAACATTAATGGTGAAATTATTACTATATCTAGACCAAAGAAAAAAGCTTTTTTAGAAGCATTAACAAAATATATTGGAGATAATATTTAAATGTACGATCAATATGTTTTTGAAAGTGCAATATTTTATTATTTGTATAGATTTTTAATACCTTTAATAATAGCGGAATTTATTACTTTTATTCATGCTAAAAAAAGAATGTATTGGATTTATAAATTTATTTGTTATAGTATTTTAAATATTTCTATTTCATGTGTTTTTATATATTGGAATATTGATATAAAGATTGGTTGGTTTAGAACCATATTTATATTTTTATTTTTCTTATCATTATTTCCATTAATGTTTTCTTTTGATTTAAAATTTAAACATTTATTATTTTTATCTTTATCAGCTTATACAATTCAAAATTTTGCAGATAATTTATGGCAATTAGGCATGAAACTTGTACCTAATTCAAATATTAAAATATTAGAATATACATTGTATTTTATTTTAATTGGCAGTGCATATTTAATGTACTATTTTATTTTTGTTAAATTAATTAAAAAGAATGATGTAAATGAATTAAATAATAATTCTGTTATGCTTACTTCAATTATTTCTATTTTAGTTATTAATATTTTAAGTATGTACGCGCAAGAATGCCAAGATGATGTAGGTTTTATTTCTTCTAAAATATATGCTTTAATTGCATGCTTTTTTATTTTAGCTATTCAATATAATATTTTTCATACTAAAAAACTTAATGATGAAAAAGATATATTACAACAAACACTTAAATTTCAAAATGATAAATTTTCTAATAGTAAAGAAACTATGGATTTAATTAATATCAAATGCCATGATTTAAAACATGCTATTGAAGCACTAAATGAAACAAGTTTATCTAAAGAACAAAAGGAAAGATTAATAGATTTATCTAGTACTGTTGATATTTATGATTCAAGAATTAAAACAGGTAATTCTATAATAGATATGGTTCTAGCAGAAAAATCATTAATATGTAAAAAAGAAAAAATAAGACTAACTCCAATTATAGAAGGAGAATTATTTTCATTTATGGAAAATGTTGATATATATTCTCTATTTGAAAATATTGTTGATAACGCGATTAAAGCAATAAAAAAAGAAAATGAAGATAAAAGAGCTATTTTTATTAATGCAATAAGAAAAAATAATACTACAATAATTAAAGTTGAAAATTATTGTAGTGAATTAATAGAGTTTGAAAATGGATTGCCTTTATCAAAAGAAGACTCTATTTATCATGGTTATGGAACTAAATCAATAGACTATATTGCTAAAAAATATGGTGGATATTGTCTCTTTGAACAAAAAAATAATATATTTTCAGTAACAATTTGTTTCTTTAAATGACAACTTAGGCTACTTCGATAACAAAGTAAGCTTTTTTAAGTTTTAATTAAAATTTTATGAAATAATGAAAGCGCTTATTGAATAAGCCGTTTTTCTATACTTAAGGAGGTAATAAAATATAAATAGAAAAACAAAAAAAGAAAGGAGAAAAACTTATAATCGTCGGTATTATAAGTAAGAACAAAATGATAAATAAAAAAATATTAAAAATATCTTTTGCTTGTATTTTAGGTTTAGTAACTCTTGCTAGCTGTAACACCAATAATTATGATGATGGTGAATGGTATGGCGTAGGTATTGATGTTGGCGCAAATTCTAGAACTGATTTTTTGGTTGGCGAAAAACCAAATCCTTCAATGTTTTCATTCACTGCCTATGATGAAGGTGATGAAGTTGAGGTTGATCCAAACGATGTTAAAATTGAGCCAAATAGGTCATTAACTATTGATGACAAAAAATTAACATTTAAATGGAGAAAATACTCTACAACATTAGACATTAATGTTACTAATTCATTAATTAGTGAATGTGAGTTATTAGAAAATGCACCATTTAAATATACTGAAGGTGAACATACACTAAACAAAAAAGGAACAGAACCTGATTTAAATAGTGAAGACACAAGCATTAATACAATTGATACCACAGCAGCAAAAGTTGAATCAAGACTTAACGCTAATGGTAGCTATACAGGATTCCTTAGTAACGTTTCATATGGATCAAATTTTTCATATACAATTGATTCAGAAAATGAAGGTGATGAAATCTATATATATGCCTCTGTTGCTTCTGATATCTACAAATGGGGTAAAGTTGCAGGCAAATACACTACAGCAACGTTAAATGGAAGTGGTGCAATTAATTTATCTAAAGTAATTAATATTTCAAATAATGGCAAGAATTATGATACTAAAATAAATGCAGATATTGCAGCAATAGATATAACTGAAGATGATATATCCACTCTTATTAAAGAAATTCCTGCATATGAAAATAAAAATGACAAAGTATATTGGAATGCTGTAACACATTTAACAGTAAGAAATTTTCAAAGAAAATGGCTTGGTAAAGTAACGCTAGAAAAAGGTACTAACAACATTAAAATCGATTTTAATGGAGAAAAGATTCGTGGAGCTGGTTTTGCTTATGCACAATTAGCTTGCGGAAACTGGGATAATATAGAAATTAGATATGTTAAAAAAGGTGAAGAACTCCAAAATAAAACATTAAAATTTATATCATATCCAAAGCAAGATTATCTTGTTGGTGAAAAATTTTCTTTACAAGGAGCAATTTTATATTTAGAAGATGAAACAGGATTAACTGCTGATGTTGATATGTCAAAAGTTGTTATTTCTAATCAAAATAGTCTTACACCAAGTGATAAATCAATTGTTTTAACATATAATGGAACAAAAGTAACTTTACCAATAAATGTTAAATCAAAAATTATATCTGAATTAGCTACTAATAATTCTTTATTTAAATACGTTGAACCAGTTCATGATCGAAACAAGAAAAATGAAGTAGTTGGTAGTGATTCTAGTGAAATCGATACAAGAGCCGCTATAAATAAAACTTCATTAGACGGAACGAGATTTATAGAAAATGTTTCAGCTTATAGTAAGTTCCAATACACTTATGAATCAGGTCAAACTAAAGGAAAATTTGATATTTATGCAAATGTGGCATCAAGCAACTATATAGGTGGCGATGTTTCTACAATTTGGCCAGAAGCAAAAAACGGTTTTATTGGATCAAAAGCAACAGATTTTACTAAATTCTTAACTTTAAAAAATAATGATACTGAATATGAAGTATCAAGTGATGCTAAAATACCTGAAACAAGATTAAATAGTTTTATGGATCCTGCTACTATTAAACAACAAGAAGCAATTAAAAAATCTGCTTGGGGAGCATGTACTTATTTCTTACTTAATAATTTTAGAAGAGTTCATTTAGGAACAGTAGATATTGTTAAAGGAACAAACAATATCGAAATAGATGTTGGTTACAACAGTGGACCATTTGGTTATGCAGGTTCAGCATGTGGCAACTGGCAAAACATTGAAATAATTTATGTTGATGAAAATACAGATAAATCAATAAAAACAATTGAAATGACAGCTGCACCAACCAAAACACAATATAAACCAGGAGAAAAATTTGATATATCAGGTGCAGAGTTTGTCGGATATAACATAGATGGATTATTAATTGAGAAAATTGATAATTCTAAAATTGAAATTATTGATAATCAAGCTTTATATACAGACACAAGAATTAGACTAAAATATCAAAATATTGAATTTTATGTTGATGTTACTGTTAATGGAACCATTAAACAAGCATTAAATACATTAAAAGATATGACAATTCAATATCACGAAAACCCTAATGTAACAGATAAAAAAGCAAATATTACAGGGTCAAATCCAAATTTATATTTAGAAAAAGTTTCTGATGGTTCATATTTTGAATATATTGTTGAAGCAGATAAAGAAATTAATGCAACAATTTCTGCTGAAATAGCTACTAATGCTTATATATATAAAACTGGTGAATATAAAGATTATGATACTGGTATTGAAGGTTTCACTCAATCTTGGATTGGTTCTCACGATTTAGATATGTCAAAAATCGTTACATTGACTAATACTGTTAATAATGAAACAACTACATTCGAAACCAATAAAGATGCGATTGCATATGGACATATAATTAATGCTAAAGATGATTTAGAAGCTTCTAAAAAATATGATTTAACTAAAACTAATCAACAATGGAGAATGGCTGATGATTTATGTATGAGAAAATTTAAAGAATTAAATCTAGGTGAAATTAAATTATCTAAAGGAACTAATGTAATTCGTATTTCAATAAAAGGTTATTTAAAAGAAAATGGTTTTGCATACAATGGATATGCATGTGGCAACTGGAAGAGCATTTCAATTGCATTCAAATAGGAGAAAAAATATGGAAAAAAATTATGAACAACCATTTATTATGGTTAAAGATATTTATGTAGAAGATGTTATTTTATCTTCTACTGGTAATGTCTCAGTTGTTGATGGTGAAGCAACATGGGATGGAGATATTTTTGGTAAATAATAAGGAGAATTATAAAATGAAAAAAACAATATTATTTATTGCTTTTGGATTATTAACTACAATTTGTTCTCTTAATAATGCAAAAGTAGAAAAAATTAAACATTTTATTGATGATGATGCTTATGTGTTAAAAGATGAAAAAACATTTAAAATAAAAAATAGATTATTAAAAAACGATACTATTTCATTTGAAAATGCAGAAACAAATTCTCAATATGTTTCTAAAGCACAAGCTCAAATTCAAAAAAATGTTGATAATGAAACTTATGATATAAGATTTGTATCTGCAATTGTTGGCGATATAGATAATCTTCCTTATAGTAAATTAGGTTTTAATGTAAACTATTATTATAATGATGGATGGAAAGATTATTCTGTTGATGTTTCTACAATTTATACAAAATTAAGAGCAGGTGATAAAATTTATTCAAAAGAAAATATGAATGAATTTGATGCTACTGCTAAATATAGTTATTTTATTACTTATACATTACAAAAAATTCCAAGTGCTTATTTAGATACTGCTATTACAGTAAGACCATATGCTGTTTTAAATGATAATACTTTACATTCTACAAAAGGAATCAAAAAAACAAGTGTTAATACTGTTTTGAATGGTGGTTCGACATATAAATTAATTTCAGAATGTGAATTGAAAGAAAATGCACCTGTTAAATATACTGAACCAACTCATAATCGTGATAAAAACAATAAAACAGAAAATGAAGTTGGTGAAGGATTTACTGTTGATAAAAAAGAAGCTACTATTGGAACAAAAAGAATAGAAAATACAAAATTTTTAGAAAATGTTTCTGCATATAGTAAATTTGAATATAATTATAAATCAAATGTTGAATTAGGTAAAATTGATATCTATGCTTATGTTGCAAGTAATGGAACTACAACAGGAACAAACGGGGCATTAGAAAATGTCTGGGATAATTGTAGAACTGGATTTACAGCTTCTAAAGCAATTGATTTTACTAAATTTGTTACATTAACGAATAATGGTGAAAATGGTGTTGTTAGCGAAAACGCAAAAATTAATCAATCTAATTTAGCAAAAAACGATGATAAAAATATCTTAGGTGAATATGATAAAAAAGATGAAAATGGAAAGTGGGATTCATGGGGAACATGTACATATTATTTATTAAATAATTTTACAAGAATTCATTTAGGATCGGTTGATATTAAAAAAGGTGATAATAATATTTCTATTAATATTGGTTATAATGGTGTTGGATTTGGTTATGCATCTTCTTTATGTGGTAACTGGGATAAAATTGAATTAATTTATGTTGATGATAATATTGATACAGAAGTTAATAATGTTGTAGCAATTAATAATGATACAAAAAAATCATTATATTCATTTGGAGAAAAATTTGTTGTAAGTGATAACAAATTTATTGGATACACTAAAGATGGTGTTGAATGTAACATTAATAATTCTGATGTTGAATTAACCGAAGAATGTTCAGTAGTTTGTGATACAAATGCAACAATTAGATATAATAACAAAGAATATAAAATTCCATTAAAAGCTAATACTAATGATTATAAACAAAAATTAAATGATGAGACTGCTTTAGTTAAATATGTAGAAATGAGTACTGATGAAGCTCATAAAGCAGGAATTATTAATCAAAAATTATCTAAAGATAAATATTTAGAAAAAGTCTCAACAACATCATATTTTGAATTTGTTTTAGATATTGGAGAAGATAATAAAGTTGTTGATTTAACTGCAGAAATGGCAAGTAATGTTTATGATTATAGAAATATTAATACAGATGAAGCAGATAATTATGATCCAGAAATACCTGGATTGTATGATAATGCATCTGGAAAAAAAATTGTAGGATCAAGCGATATGCAAATAAATAAATTTGTAAAATTAACAAATACAGTAAATGAAACAACAACTGAATTTACAGCAGATGAAGCATCAATTGTTAAAGGACATTTGTTAAATGCTGAAGATAATGAGATAGCAGATAAATTTAGAGTTGATGGAGTATTAAATAATAATGTATCTTGGGGATTTGCAACTCATGCATGTATGGAAAATTTCCAAACAATTCATTTGGGTCAAGTAAAATTATCTAAAGGTAAAAATGTTGTTAGAATTAATTTATTTGGTGAAGAATATAAAAATCAATATTCATTTAAAGGTATAGCATGTGGTAACTGGAAGAGTGTTACTTTGACAATAAAATAGGAGAAAAAAATGAGTAAAAAAGAAAAAAAGATTATGTCTTTAAAAAAATGTGCTTCTATATTCATACCTCTAAGTGCTTTATCACTTGCAATTGCTATAGCAGTACCTATCTTTTCTGATATGTTTAGACCTACTTTAGATACAGTATTTGGACAAGGAAAACTTATAACAGAAGAAAACAAAAATATTGATACTGACTATTACAAAAAGAAATCTGATACAGAAGCTCTTGAAGAAAGTGTTAATTTAACTTCTAAAATTGCTGAAGAAGGCGTTGTTTTATTAAAAAATGATAACTGTTTACCATTAGATGAAAATGAAATTATTTCTCCATTTGGATATAATTATTATCGTACAGGTTTTACTGGTGGATCAAGTAGTTGGAATGGTGCAAAGTTAGAAACAATATCTTTAGCGGAATCAATAAAAAAGAATTTTAAAATTAATACAAGCATTGATAATATTACAAGAAATGCTAAAGTAAAAGCGTCAGCCGCTGCTCCAAATACATCACCAGTTGATATTAAAACTGTAAACAACGGTACTAGACATCCTATTAATAATTTAGAATTTAGTTCTTATAATGGTCATGAAGCAGATTTAAATGGAACAATTGGAATCATGGTTATTAGTAGGCAAGGTGGTGAAGGTGCAGATTTAAAAATGGATGGTTATGTAGGTGGATCAAAGCATGCTCTTCAATTAACAAGCGAAGAATTAAGTACCTTACGTTTCATGAAAGCAAATTGTAAAAAAACTATTTTAATTAGTACTGCAATTAATATTCTTGAAATTAATGATGAAACAAATGCATTATGTGATGCCATACTTTATATGCCAAATCCAGGTAGTGCTGGTGCAAGTGTAATTGGAGATATATTAAGTGGTAAAATCAATCCAAGTGGTAAAACAGTCGATACTTGGTCAAAAGACTTCTTTAAAATTCCAGCAAATGTTAATTTTGGATTTAATGGATTAGATACATATATAGATGGTAATCCACAAATGAAATATAAAAATGTTAAACAATTAAATGGAACTAGTGATGGAACTTTTGTTCAATATGAAGAAGGTATTTATGTTGGATATAGATGGTTTGAAACTGCATATAAAGAAGGCACTATTAATTATGAAGATGAAGTTGCATTCCCATTTGGACACGGATTAAGTTATACAACATTTAATCAAGAAATCGTTGATAAAAAAATTAATGGTAACAAAATAACATTAAGCGTAAAAGTAACAAATACTGGTTCTAAAGCTGGCAAAGATGCAGTTCAAATATATTATGAAGCACCGTATACAAATTTTGATAAAACAAATGGTATTGAAAAATCTGCTAAAAATTTAATAACATTTGATAAAACTGACACAATTGAAAGTGGTAAAAGTCAAACATTAGATCTTCAATTCAATATTGATGAAATGTCATCATATTTCTACAAAAGAGATAATGGTGATGGAACTAAAGGATGTTATTTCTTAGAAAAAGGTGATTATACAATTCATTTAGGAAAGAACGCTCATGATGATTTTTCCACTTGGACATTTAACAATTCAAAAGATGTCTTCTATGATAATTCTAACCCTAGACAAAGTGAAAAAGATGGTCAATCAAAATTAGATAAAGAAGGTAATCCAACTGTAGAAGTAAAAAATGGTGGTAAATTTGTCGCTGCTACTAATTTATTCCAATCATGTAGTGATTATATGAATGAAGATGGAATAACAAATTTATCAAGAAAAGATTTTAAAAATACTTATCCTACTAAACCTACAGAAGCTGATAGAACTTTAAAAGATATCTATAAAGAAGAATTTGATTCATACAAACAAAGTGTAATGGATATTAAAGAACACCCAGTATTAGGAAATCAAAAAGGTTCTAAAGTAAGAGATACTAGACCATTTAAAATCGAACAAAAAGGTTTAGTTTTGTCAAGTTATCGTGGAGTCGATTATGATGATGAGTCATGGGATGATTTAATCAATCAAATATCATTTAAAAACACTGATAATTTAAATCAAATTGGTAAATTATTAGGTTATGGTGCGTATAACACTGGTGCTTTAGATGCAATTAATAAAATATCAACTGAAGATTTTGATGGTCCAGATGGTTTCTCAACATTTGGTTCTAAAAAAGATTGGAGATGGTGTAATTATTCATCTCAAACAATAACAGCTTGTACATTTAATCCTCGTTTGGCATATCAAAGAGGAAAAACTATGGGTCAAGAAGGTTTAAGTAATAATGTTCAAGGTTTATATGCTCCAGCAATGAACTTACATAGATCACCATTTGGTGGTAGAAATGCTGAATACATTTCTGAAGATCCAGTTATGTCAGGAATAATAAGTGCAAATATCATGTCAGGTGCAGCAGATGGTGGTATCTATACATATATGAAACATTTTGCTTTAAACGAACAAGAATCAAATAGACAAGATATGGTTATGACATGGGCTAATGAACAAGTAATTCGTGAATTATATTTAAAACCATTTGAAATATGCGCTAAAACTGCTCGTCAAAAACTAAATTATTATAATAGTGAAACAAAACAAAATGATTATAAAGTTATTCGTGCTTGTAACGGAGTTATGACTGGATTCAACTGTATTGGCCCAGTAATGTGTGCTCAAAATTGGTCATTAAATACAGGAGTATTAAGAAATGAATGGGGCTTTGAAGGTATGGTTATTACTGATTATGCACCAAAAGTTGGATTAGATCAAATGCTTAGAAGTGGTAATGATTTCTATTTAACCGCATTCTCTGGAATTAAAAGTCAATCAATGAAAGATATCTTTAAAGACAGTTCTTCAATTACTGCATTACATTCAATAAGAAAAGCTATTAAAAATATTTCATATACATTAGTAAATTCTGGAACATATAATGGAATTGCACCAAATGCAAAATCATATAGAACACTTGCTACTTGGGAAATATGGATTAATTATGTATTAGTAATTAGTATGTATACAATAACTGCTGGTTTATGGTCTATTATTGCTATAAATGTTATTAGAAATAAAAAAAGTCAAAAAGAAGAACCTAAACCAGAAGAAAAATAATATAATAAACTAATGTATTAAAAAGTAAACTTAAAATGGTTTCCAATCTTCCATGAAGTTAGAGTAGTCAAAAATACATAACAATACGAGGTGATTTTCGATAAGAGAATCACCTCTTTTTTATTTTTTTGTTTGTATCAAAATAAAAATCTTTATTTATAACAAACATAATTCTATTTCTAAATCTATTAAAATTAGTAATTCCATTAGAAACTTTTTAAATAGTTTTAATTGTTGGATTTCTTCCTCCTATAGGATTATTAGAGATTCTTAAATCATCATATCAAATTAAATATTTTAATTTTTTTCATTTTATTAAAGTATTAACAGCAAGACTCACAAATGGAATATTAAGTTTTTGAAGTTTACAAATCAAATCATTAAATTTTTCTGGAGCATTTTCAAAAGTTAATTTTTCATTAAACCGAATATAATCTTCTTTCTAATCGTATGCATCTTTTAAGCCGTTAGATATTTCCAAAATCATATTAATAAGTAGCACTACTATATTAACTACCTTATGAAATATTTAAATCAAATATCAAAATTATAAATCGCTAATATTTTAGCAATTAATTGTAAATAATATATAAAAATGCTAATATATTAGCATAAGGTGATATAATGAAAAATAAATTTGATATAAGTGATTTTGTAGATTATTTAACAGTAGAAAATGTTATTGAAAACTTAGTAAATAGAGTTATAGCAAGAAGAAAAGAATTAAAAATTTCTCAAAAAGATTTAGCGTTTAAATCAGGGGTTAGTTATGGATCTATTAGAAGATTTGAAACTACTGGTGAAATATCACTTAAATCATTAATTCAAATTGCAAAAGTATTAAATTCATTAGAAGATTTTAATAAATTATTTGTTCATACACAAATTACAAATTTAAAGGATATAAAGTTATGATTCAAAAAGTTATTGTTAAATATAATAATAAAATAGTGGGTTATCTTATTGAAATGGAAGATAATAAAATAGCATTTCAATATGATGAAGAATGGATTAAATCAGGCTTTTCTATTTCACCTTTTTCTTTGCCATTAACAAATAAAATATATATTAATCAAAAACAAATATTTGATGGTTTATATGGTGTATTTCAAGATAGTTTGCCAGATGGCTGGGGAGAATTATTACTTAGAAGAATGCTATTAAAAAGTGGTTTAAATTATGATAAATTGAATCCTCTTGAAAAATTGACATTTTTATCAAGAAGTGGTTTAGGTGGATTATCTTATGAGCCAAGTAAAAATATTGAAAATATAAATGAAAAATATGATTTAGATGTTATTTCAAAAGAATGTGAAAAAATATTAAATAATAAAAATGATAATTATGATCTTGATAAAATTTTTAATTTAGGTGGCTCTAGTGGAGGTGCAAGACCTAAAGTACATATAAATATTAATAATGAAGAATGGATAGTTAAGTTTCCATGTTATTTAGATGCTAAAAATGCTGGTGAAAAAGAATATAAAGCAAATATGATAGCTAAAAAATGTGGAATTAATGTTAATGATTATGATTTATTTAAATCTAAAATTTGTACTGGTTATTTTGGTGCAAAAAGATTTGATAGAAAAGATAATAAAAGGATTCATATGGTATCTTTATGTGCATTACTAGAAACTACACATAGAATTCCAAATTTGGATTATTATCATTTATTTCAAGTAACTAAAAATATATGTGTTGATAAGAACGATATGTATGAAGTATTTAGAAGAATGTGTTTTAATGTATTTTATAAAAATCTTGATGATCATGGAAAAAATTTTTCTTTCTTGTATAGTGAAAAATTAAAAGGATATAAATTATCTCCAGCTTATGATTTGACATCAACACCTAATAAATTAGAACATGAAATGACAGTTAATGGAAATGGTAATCCTAATAAAAAAGATATGTTAGCTTTAGCACAACAATTTAATTTATCATTAGATATATGTAATAAAATCATTGATGAAATTCAAAATATAATAAAACAAGAAAATATATAATTTTACAAAAAACTTAAAATTTATATTTATTAAAAAATCCCAAATTTAATATATTAATAATTTTAAAAATTGCAGTTTTCGGCATTTTGACCACTTAAAAAAATGAAATTTTCGGCATGATAAATTTTTTACTAAAAAAAGAGTTAAATTTTGAACTTAACTCTTTTTATTAATACTAAAATAAATTATTTGATTAATGAATTTTTACATTTACCTGTATTGAGGTATTCATCCATATTTTGTAAAGAAACTTCAATCATATCATTTAATGCTTTATCAGTTGATGAAGCAATATGAGGAGTTAGTAATATTCTAGGATATAAATCAATTAATTTTTGATGTAATGGAGTGTCCATTTTACCATCTTCAAAATTCTTAAAGAATAATGATTTTTCATTAGCAATAACATCAATTGCTAATCCATCAAGTTTATTATTTTCAATAGCTTTAACTGCAACTTCTAAATCAAGAACTTCTCCTCTAGCGGTATTTACTAAAATAGCATGATCTTTCATTTTAGATATAAATTCTTCATTAATGAAATTTTCATTTTGTCCTTTGATATAAGGCATGTGACATGAAATAATATCACTTTGTTTTAAGAATTCATCTAATGGTAAGAATTCTACTACTTGTTTAGCTGTTTCAGATTGATATACATCATAACCTACTACTTTAGCACCTAATCCTTTAAATAATTTAGCAGTTGTAAAACCAATTCTACCACAGCCTAAGATACCAACTGTACATTCACGAATTTCTCTTGAAAACATTGTACTTGTTACTCTGAAATCACCTTGATGAGTTAAATTAGTAGTATAAGCAGTGTGTCTAAGAAGCATTAATGATAAAGTTAAAGCAAGTTCACTAATTGCATTAGGTGAATAACCAGGAACAAAGGCTACTTCAATACCTAATTCTTTACATGCTTGAATATCAATATGGTTATATCCAGCAGTTCTTGTTAATAAATATTTTAAACCATGTTCTTTTAATTTAGTTAAAGAATCTTTATTTAAAAAACAATTGCCTCTAACCATGACTATTTCATTATTGAAAGCATCTTCAACGTTATCATTGGTTAAAAAAGGTGATTTTATAATTAAATTATAATCATATTCTTTTCCTAATTTTTCAAATGTTGGGATTTCATAATCTCTAATACCATAACAAACAATACTTTTTTTCATAAAAATCTCCTATCCAAATATTGCAGCATTTTGTAATAAAGTTAATACAATCATATAAACTGGAATAAATACAACAGATGCAAGTGTGCCAAGTAATGAACAGTTTGAAGCAAATGTAGCTTCTTTATCAGCATTAATACAATAACTTACTGCAACTGTTGCAGGTGGAACTGCCCACATTAATGTAGTAGCAGCGACAACATTAAATGTAACTTTAATCATAGTAGAGTTAATTAATAATAAAAGTAATAAGTTAATAACTGGTCCTGCAATTAATTTAATACCACAATAAATCCATGCTTTTTTATCACTTGCAGCTTCTTTAAAGGAAATTTTAGCTAACGTACAACCAATAGCTAACCATACTAATGGAGAAGCTAAAGAACCTAATGTTTTCATTGTTTGGAATAACCATGGAGCAGAAACATCAATTCTCCAGAAAGAAACAACAGTATTAGACATTTTAATAGTCCACCAAGAAGATTCATCATAAGATCCTGGAATTAATTGTAATGCCCATAAAACAAATCCTAAACCTGTAGCAATAATAATTGGATTTAAAAAAATCTTTTTTAAAGTTGGCCCAATACTGCTTTTTTCAAATTTATCACCACTTATTGCAATATAAGCATAGGAATATAAAAATACCCTGTAAGCAACGTTGAACATATTTGAATCATTAAATGCATTAGGGAAAACAGCACTAATTAAAGGTTGACCAAAGAATGTAGTTGAACCGAAAGTAAATAATATTTCCATGACTATTCTTTTAGTAGGGTCTTTTTCCCATATAAATAATAATTTAGCAAGTAACATGAATAAAATGTAAATAATAAAACCCCAAACAAATGCAAAAATTGCAGAAGTAAAATTTTCTTGGGTTATATTAGACATAAAAGAAGTGAATGCTAAACATGGTAAAGCAACTGTCATAACAACTTTAGTAAGTGTCTTACCTGTACCTTCTTTAAAAATACCCTTTTTAGCAAGAAAGAAACCTAAAAGGATAATAAATATAGACTTACAAATTGCAGTCCATAAATTCATTGATGTCAATGCAGAGACAACATTATCACCAATGGAGCTAGTTAGAAATATTGACATATAAATCCTCCTTGTAATTGATAAATTTTAATCAATATTATTTACAATAAAAAATAATACAAATTTATTTTATCCAAAGAAAAGCAATGTATTATAAATATACATATATTTGATAGAAATTAAGTAAAAAAATTATATGAATATAGAATATTAAATAATAATAAAGTAATCTATCCAAGAGTATATGATACTTATTTACAAAATTATTTTAAAGAAAATAATATTAATGTAGAAGTTCCTGTTGTTACTACATGTACTATATTTAGCTTAGAAATAGGTAGATTAATGAAAAAATTTGTAATTGCTCCAATGCCTGAAAAAGAAAAAGTTAACATTTTTATTCCAGTATATAGCTTACCAATAAATAAATTACATATTAGAAAAATATATTATTTAAAAGATCATAATCTTTCACATGCTACAAAACTATTTTTAGAATGTTTAGATTAAAATTTTTTTTGATTAGAAATTTATTAAAAAAAGTGCTATAATTAGGCTATAAGAAAGGTTTTGGCATAGAAAAAATTAATTAGGTATAAATTATATTTTTGTCATGCAATGGTGAAAAATGAACATCGGAGATATTGTTGTAACAAAAAATTTTGAAGTATGTAAGATTATTGATAAAGTGATAAAAGACTTTGGAATTGGACCAAAAACGTATTTAATTTTAGAACCATATTTTGCTAAACAAACAACACAAGATAAAATATTTATCCCAGAAAATAATAAAAATTTAATTAGACCAATAATGGAAAAAGAAGAAGCATTGAAAGTTATAAATAATATTCCTCAATTAGAGAATGTTTGGTATTCTGATCAAAAAGAAAGAAAAATGAAATTTGAAGAAATGTACAAAACTGGTGACGCTAATAAAATATGTCAATTAATTAAATCGTTAATAAAACATAATGAACAATTGAAGCTAACTAAACATACACTATCTATGCTAGATAAAGAATTCCTTGATAAATTAAAAGAAGGTATTTGTCAAGAATTTTCAATTGCTTTAAATATGCCTTTTGAATCTATTGAAAGATTTATTGCAGAAAAAGTTAATTAAATTAAAAAGAGATAACTAGCTTACATTGATGATTATTTTATAATAAAAATATACATATTTATAAATACTAAAAATATGAAGATTTTTAGTTATTTAAGATTACAAAGAAAACAAATTAATTTAAATAAATTAGATTTAATATTTATTTATGCTTTAGGCGGGTTGATAGGTAATATATATGAAACAACATTATTTTTTATTATTAAAGGAGAATATGTTGATTCATCTGCTTCAGTAATAAGTCCTTTTAATGTTGTATATGCTTTTGGACTTACATTATTTAGTTTTTGTTTATATAAAATTAATAATATATTTATTATGTTTTTATTAGCTTCGTTTTTAGGTGGCTTTTTTGAGTATTTTGCTTCTATTATAGAAGAATATATTTTTAGAATATCTAGTTGGGATTATAGTCATTTATTTATGAATATCAATGGTAGAACTACAATTCCAATTAGTTTATTATGGGGGTTAATGGGAACAATATGTGTAATATTATTACCATTTTTTCTTAAATTGATTCATAAATTACCTCATAAAATTTATTTAATAATTGCAATAATATTATTAAGTTATATTTGTCTAGATTGGATTTTATCTTTTATTAGTTTATTAAGATATTCTCAAAGAATGCATGGAGATAATCTAGATAATGATTTTTATAAATGGATAGATTATTTGTTTAATAATGATTATATGAAAAAGAAATATCCTAATTTAATATTTAAATAATAAAGTAGTTAATTATATTAATTTAGGTTAAATTAGTTATAATTAAAATATAAAGGAAAAAAAATATGAAAAAGTTATCAAATAGAACAATTAATGTTATAAAGAAATATTTATTATTAAAATTAGAAAACAATGAAATATCATTAAATAATTTTGATGAAATGTTAGAAATTTTATCATCAATGATTAGTGGATTAGTTATAGATATAGAAGATAACAATAATGATACACAAGAAAATAGAGATTTATTAAATGAATTAGATTATGCTTTTGATGAAATGAATGAAGCAAATGAAATAGATTTTAATGATCTTAATAAGCATTTAAAATAAGTTATAAATAAATTCTTATATTGATTAATAAATACTTTCTTTAAATTTTGTTTACTTGTAAATCTTTATATAACTAATATATAATGATATTAGTTTTTTAAAGGGAAGATTATATGGAAATAAATGTTAATTTGAAAAGTAAATCTTATAAAGTTATTATTGAAAAAGGTATTCTATCCAAGGTAAATAATTTTATTAATAAAGATAAAAAAATATTAATTGTTTCTGATGATTTAGTACCTTTTAATTATATACAATGTGTACAAAATCAATTTAATAATGCTTATACATATATTTTTCAACATGGAGAAAAAAGTAAAAATTTTGATACATATTTAAATATTATAAATACGTTAATGAAAAATAATTTTTCTCGTCATGATTATGTTATTGCTTTAGGTGGAGGAGTTGTAGGTGATGTAGCAGGTTTTGCTAGCATGACTTATAAAAGAGGATTACATTTTATTAATATACCTACTACTACATTAAGTATGGTTGATTCTTCTATTGGAGGGAAAACGGCAATAAATTATAATTCTACTAAAAATGTAATTGGAGGTTTTTATCAACCTGATATTGTTTTAATAGATGTTAATACATTATTTACTTTACCTAAAAGACATTTTATTAATGGTACAATAGAAGCTTTGAAAACCGGCTTATTAGGGGATAAAGAATTATTTGATATTTTAAAAAATAGTGACTTTAAAGATAATTATGAAGAAATAATATATCGTTCTTTAATGTTTAAAAAGAAAATAGTTGAAGAAGATGAAAAAGAAAATGGAATAAGAAAAATATTAAATTTTGGCCATACTTTTGGTCATGCAATAGAAGCTTATTATCATATGAATGGATTTTTACATGGTGAAGCAATAGGAATTGGTATGTTACTTGTAAGTAAAGATAAACCATATTATCAAGATTTAAAAGATATTTTAAACAAATGGAAAGTTAATACTAATATTAATATTGGTGATGAAAACAAAATTTTAAAATTGATTGAAAATGATAAAAAATGTGATAATAATATGGTTGATTTAATTATAGTTGATGATTTTAATAAAGTAAGAATTGAACCAACTTTAGTAAATGATTTATATAAATATTTAGGAGCAGAATAATGGGTTCGAGTTTTGGAAAAAATATAAAAATATCTATTTTTGGTGAATCACATTCTTATTGTGTTGGTTTAACTATTGATGGGCTAAAAGCGGGTATATATATTGATCAAATATATTTAGAAAATGAATTAAAAAAAAGAAAAACCCATGATGATTTATCTACTAGTAGAAATGAAGAAGATAAAATTGTTTTTTTAAGTGGAATATTTAATAATTATACTACTGGTGGACCTCTTACTTTTATCTTAGAAAATAATAATCAAAATTCTTCTTCTTATCAAAAAGGAATTATTAGACCTTCACATAGTGATTTGACTAGCTTTATAAAATATAATGGATTTAATGATTATCGTGGTGGAGGCATGTTTTCAGGTAGAATGACTTCTCCTATTATTGTTTTAGGAGCTTTAATAAAACAAATATTAAATAAACAAAATATATATGTATATAGCCATATTTCTTCTATTGGTAAAATAAATGACGATAAATTAGATTTAAATAATTTAAATGGACAAATTAAACAATTAAATAAATCTTCTTTTTCTACTTTTAATGAAGAAAAAGGTGAATTAATGAAAGAAGAAATAAGAAGATATAAACAAAATAATAATTCAATTGGTGGTACGATTGAAACATTTATTACTGGAATAGAAATAGGTTTAGGAGAACCATTTTTTGATAGTGTAGAATCTTATATTTCACATTTAATTTTTTCTATTGGAGGTATAAAAGGAATTATTTTTGGTAATGAAAATGTTTCTACTATGAGTGCATTAGAATATAATGATCAAATGAGATATGATAATGGAATTAAATTTTTATCAAATAACAATGGGGGAATAAATGGAGGAATAAGTAATGGAGATATTATCTATTTTAAAACATTTATAAAACCTACTCCTTCTATTTTAGCTAAACAAAATTCTATTAATATTATTGATAAAGAAAATATTGAATTAAAGTTAAATGGAAGATTTGATCCATGTATAGTGCATAGAATAAGACCAGTTATTGATGCATTAACTTATTATGCTATATATGATTTAATGGGAAATGAACATGAATAATTATTTGATTGGTGAAAAGTTAATTCATTCATATTCTAAAAAAATACATAATTTATTTAATGATAAAGATTATTTTTTAATGCCATTAAATGAACATGAATTTGATGAATTCATGAAAAATAAAAATTTCTTAGGCTTAAATGTTACTATTCCATATAAAGAAAAAGTCTTAAAATATATTGATGAATTTGATGAAATATCTAATAAAACAAAAGTGGTTAACACAATTATAAATAATAATGGTGTTTTAAAAGGTTATAATACAGATTATTATGGCTTTTTAAATATGTGTAAAAATAATAATATCTCATTTAAAAATAAAAAAGCATTAATCTTAGGTAGTGGAGGCACTAGTAAAACAATTAAAACATGTTTAATTGATGAAGGTATAAAAGAAGTATATATAGTTTCAAGAACTAAAGGAAAAGATAAAATAACATATTTAGAAGCAGAAAATAAATTTGATGTAGATTACATTATTAACACTACTCCATGTGGAATGTATCCTCATATTGATGATGAATTATTAATTAATTTAGATAAATTTACTTCTTTAAAATGTTGTATTGATGTAATATATAATCCATTTAGAACTAATTTTTTATTAGAAGCAAAAAAAAGAGGAATTAAGATTTTATCTGGCTTAGAAATGTTAGTAGAACAAGCTTATTATTCACATAAATTATTTTATCCAAAAAGAAAATTAGTTAATTCAAGAAGTGTTTATAGACAAATAATGTTAGAAAATTTAAATTTAGTTTTAATTGGGTTACCTGCTACTGGTAAAACAACAATTTCAAGTAAATTAGCAAGTTGCCTTAATCTAGAACATATTGATACTGATGAAGAAATTGAAAAAAATATACATATGTCTATTAAAGAATTTTTTAATTTATATGGTGAAAATAAATTTAGAGAAATAGAACATAATGTTATTACTGAAGTATTTAAAAATAAAGGAAAAGTAATTTCTTTAGGTGGAGGATCTTTGATATTAGAAAAAAATAGAAATATAATTATGCGTAATTCAATAATTATATTTTTAAATAGAGATTTATCTTTTATAAAAGAAAACAAAAGAGCATATATAGATAGACCTTTATTAGTTGATGAAAATTCAATTAATAAATTATATCAAGAAAGAATATCTACTTATAAACAATGTTTGGATATAGAAATTGATACAAATAGCACTATACTTAATACGATTAATGAAATATTAACTAAATTAATGTAATTATTTATTCCATTCATTAACTTGGTTAGTTAACCAAGCACATACTTCATCAATTCCTTCACCAGTTTTAGCAGAAATTGGTATAATTTTAGCGTTCTTATTTAATTTTAAAATTCTTTCTTTAGCTTTTTCAATATCGAAATCAAAGACACTTAAAGTATCAATTTTATTAATAATTACTAAATCACAAATAGAAAACATTAATGGATATTTTAATGGTTTATCATCACCTTCAGGAACTGATAAAATCATGGCATTTTTACTTGAACCTGTATCAAATTCGGCTGGACAAACTAGATTACCAATATTTTCAAGAATTATTAAATCAGCATCTTGAGCATCTAATGAAGTTAAACCTTGTTTAGTCATATCTGCATCAAGATGGCACATTCCACCTGTATGAAGTTGGATAACTTTTACTCCAGTTTTCTTTTCAATGGTATTTGCATCACATTCTCCATCAATATCTGCTTCCATAACTGCAATTTTCATTTGATTCTTTAATTTATTAATTACTTGAGTTAATGTAGTAGTTTTACCTGATCCTGGAGAAGACATTAAATTTAATAAAAATGTTTTTTTCCCTTTTAATTGTTTTCTTAATTCATCAGCTTCATTATTATTAGAAGCAAAGACACTTTGTTTAATTTCAATTACTTTATAATTTGACATTTTTTTTACCTCGAGATTATTTTAACATGAAAAAATATTTATTAAGTATAAATTAATCTATGAATTTATAAAAATATATTTTTTGCTAAATTACCACTTGTTCAAGTAAGTGGATTTGGCATGAGTTCTGCTATTATTTCTTTAGTAGGACACTATAATGGATTAAGTTACGCTAATATAATGGTATTATTACCTTTTTATCAGTTGGTTTATTTGTAAGTTATGGAGTTAGTAAAGATATTCAAGATAATTTAAATATTGAAGAAAAAGAAGTTCAAGGTAATATTGTTACTCCATTTTTAGGTTGTATGCCAACTGATTTATCTATTTCTAATACTATTGGTAAAAAAGATAATGCTAAAACATTTTTAGCATCTATTGTTTCTGGATTATGTTTCTTATTATCAATGTTTACAATGGCTATTATTGCTTTGTTTGCTACTGATTTAGGATCTTCAGCGTATGGTCATGCAAATGAATTTAATTTAACTATTACTGGAGCAAATTCTTATATTATTTATATTGTTGGATTTATTGGTTCATTAAGTTTAGTAAGTTATATTAAAAATTGTGATTTTAAAAACAAAAAAGAATATATACCATTATTAGTAACATCTGTTGTTGGCTTATTTACAATGAATATAGCTTTAGGAATGGGAATGGGTTGTTTAGTTTATTTATTTATGATGCTTTTAGATAAGAATGAAAATAAAAAAGATAATTTACCTACTCTTATTGGCTCAAGTTTATTTAGAATAATTGGAATATTATTATTTGTTATTATAATTATGTAAAATTATTAATAAACATCTTTATTTGGTTGATGAAGTTTTAACTAAGTTAAGATGTTTTTTGTTATAAAAAACATTGTTTCTGCACTAAAAATCAAGCGACTTTTTGACTTCTTCACACTAAAAATCAAGTAAGTTTTAAGCTATAAAGTGTTAAAAAATGTTTATATATTAAATAAGTAAATATTGACAAATATAAAAATAAAGTATAAAATAAAAATTAGAATAATTCTAAAAAATTATTTATGATATTAACTATTGATAGGAGGAAGAAATCATGGAAAAATCATTAAAAGGTACACAAACAGAAAAGAATTTAATGGCTGCTTTTGCTGGAGAATCACAAGCAAGAAATAAATATACTTATTTTGCTTCACAAGCTAAAAAAGAAGGTTATGAACAAATTGCAAGTTTGTTTTTAGAAACAGCTGATAATGAAAAAGAACATGCAAAGATGTGGTTCAAAGCTTTAGGCGGAATTGGTAATACAGAAGAAAATTTAAAAGCTGCAGCTGCTGGTGAAAATTATGAATGGACAGAAATGTATGAAGAATTTGCTAAAACTGCTGAAGAAGAAGGTTTCCCATTATTAGCAAAACAATTTAGAGGTGTTGCTGCTATTGAAAAACATCATGAAGAAAGATATTTAAAATTATTAAAGAATGTTGAAAATTTAGAAGTATTTAAAAAGAAAACAGGTATTCATACTTGGAAATGTAGAAATTGTGGTTGTATTGTTATTTCTGAAGAAGCTCCTAAGATTTGTCCAGTTTGTTTACATCCACAAGCTTATTTTGAATTAGCAGATGTTGATAATTTTTAATTAAAAGTGTAAATTAGGTTTATTTATTTTAATAATTTAGTATAATATTAATGCCATCGCGATTTAGTAATATGAATCAGGTCAGGACCGGAAGGTAGCAGCCTTAAGTACCTTACTATTTGTGCGGTGGTTTTATTTTTTATGAATGATGAATATTTTATGTCTTTAGCTTTAGAAGAAGCTAAAATAGCTTTAGAAGAAAATGAAGTTCCTGTAGGAGCTATTTTAGTTATGGATGATAAAATAATAGCTAAAGGACATAATACAAAAGAAAAAGATAAATTAATTACTAGTCATGCTGAAATTAATGTTATTAATAAAGCTTGTAAATTATTAAATACATATCATTTAGAAAAAAGTGTATTATATGTTACTTTAGAACCTTGTCAAATGTGCATAGGCGCGATACAACAAGCAAAAATACAAAGAATTGTTTATGGTGCTAGAGATAATAAAAATGGTGCTTTAGGTGGTTTATATGACTTTTTATTAATACCTAAATTAAATCATTATCCTTTTATTACTTCTTTAGTTTTAGAAGAAGAATGTAAATCTATTTTAAAAGATTATTTTAAATCTTTAAGAAAATAAATTATGTTAAGGAGATTTATGAATAATTGTGAAATTTATTTTTATGTAATATTACTTAATAATGAAAAGATATTAATTAATAATCAAATAAATGAAATTATTAATAAATTTAAATTAATGGGGTGTCAAGTTGAAACATCTATATATGGTTTAAAAATTAATAAAAATATTAATTATGATGTTTATGTTAGTAACATGATGAATAATGTAATAAATAAATTAGATAAAGAAAAATTAAATGATTTAAAAAATAAATATAATTTAGATTATTATCTTTATGAATAAATAATTAAAATAAGATAAAAATAAGATGTATGAAGAGCTATACATCTTTTTTAAAAAACATTATTTATATTATCTTTATTTATTTGGTTATTTTTTTAATGAGTTTTATTTTAGCGTCATTTAATTTTTTTAATCATAAAAATAAAGAAATTAAATATGATGATATTGAAATATATTTATTAGAAGATATTTCTTCTTTTCAGGCTTATATTTTAAATAAAGATTTATTTATGATTGTTGAATTTAAAAATAAACATACTAAAGAATATTTATTTAATTATTGTGAATATTATACAAAATACAATTTAAATATTTATTTAGAAGCTAAAATGGAAGAAGAAATATATTTTGTTAATTTAAATAATGAAGGTATATTCTCTATTGTTTAAAGTTCTAATAAAGTAGTAATAATTTCAAACATTTCATATAATTCATTAATTACAACATGTTCATATCTACCATGGCAACATCTATCGCCTGTTCCAATATTTGGACATGGTAAGCCCATATAAGTTATTCTAGCGCCATCAGTGCCACCTCTAACAGCAACAAATTCATATTCTTTTTTGCATTTATTAAATGCTTTTTGGATTAATTTAACTGCTTTATCATCTTTTTCAAAATAATAAATCATGTTTTTGTATTGCTCTTTAATGTGAACATGAATTTTGCATGTAGGATATTTTCTTTCAATAATTTCTTTAGCGGTTAATAAACTTTGTTCTTGTTCTTTTAATAAAATATCATCATGGTTTCTTAAAATATATGACATTTTACATTCTTCAACATCACCAGAAATATTTTCTAAATGATTAAAACCTTCTTTACCACTTGTTTTGCTAGGTATAGCATTTGGGTTTAATAAAGAATTAAATTCCATAGCTAACAAAATAGCATTAACCATGATATCTTTAGCTTCACCTGGGTGAATACCAACACCTTTAATAATTACTTCAGCACTAGAAGCATTAAAGTTTTCAATATTAATTTCGTTATAATTTCCACCATCAACAGTATAAGCTACATCAGCATCCATTTTTGTAGTAGAAAAGTGATCAGCACCTGCACCAATTTCTTCATCTGGGGTAAAACAAATTCTTATAGGAGCATGATTAATATCTTTATGAGTTTGATAATATTCTACTATTGACATAATAATAGCAATACCAGCTTTATCATCGCCACCTAATAAATGTTCTCCATCAGTAACAATTAAATCTTTATTGATTAAAGTTTTTAAATGAGGAAATTGTTTGTTTGATAAAGTATATTTTTCATTTAAAACAATGTCTTTACCATCATAATTTCTTATGATTCTTGGTTCAAAATTACCACCTTGAATTGTAGGTGCAGTATCCATGTGTGCGATTAAACCAATTTTAGGTTTAGTATTATCTCCATCGATTTGGGCATACACTAAACCATATTCATCAATATAAGCTTCTACACCTAATGAAGTTAATTCTTCTTTTAATAATTTAGCTAAATTTAATTGTTTGCTAGTAGAAGGATAAGTAGAAGAAGTTTCACTTGATTCAGTATCAATTTTTGCATATCTTATAAATTTATTTTCTATTTTTTCCATAAATTACTCCTTTTTTGTAATAATTAAAGATCTATTACAGAGTTGCTCGCATACACTAGAAATAGTTTCTATATCAATAGAATCATGATTTTTTAACCAATAAACATATAATTCAGTAACACCTGAAAGAATAAAATATAAAGAATATTTATTCATAGAACATTGTTTAAATGAATTAGTGTTTTTTAGTATTTTATTAGAGAAAAAATCATTTAACATTGAGACAAAAGTTGTTTGAAATGTACTTTTAACAAGTAAATCATATATCTCCATGTTAGATAAAATATATTCATTAATTTTTATAAATAATTCATGAAAATCATTTATATTACCAGATATAACTTCTTGATATAGATCCATTAATTTATCTGTTAAATGAGTAAATATTTCATTAATAATATCTTCTAATTGTTTGAAGTGAGAATAAAATGTTTTTCTATGTATTTCACACCTTTGACATAAATCTGTAACAGATATAGTGTCTATTTTTTCACATTCTAGCATTTTTAAAAAATTAATGACTATAATATGCCTAGTCTTTGTACTCCTTTTATCCATTTTTATACCTCTCATGAGTAATATTTTAACAAATAGATAAAAATTTGTATATAAAATTATTTGTTAAAATCATAAGAAAATAATACTTTTTTTAGAAGATTTATTGATATTATTGAAATAAATCTTTTTATCAATATATCTATTATCAACATCAAATAAATGATAAAATTCAAAAAATCAAAAGAAATATAATCAAGAATTTCATTAAAGTTATTTTTATAAAAGAAATTATATTTTTGCATATAAAAGTAGGAGTAATTGTGTTACTCCTACTTAATATTGTTTATTTAATTTTTGTTAATTATCTTTGTACTCTTCCTGAAGTATGACCTTCCATTAAAAAGATTGCTTCGTCTTCACTTACACAATTAAAGTCACCAGGAATAGTATGTTTTAATGCACTTGCTGCTACTGCAAATTCTAATGCTTTTTGAGGATCATTAGGCCATTTTAATAAGCCATGGATTAATCCACCAGCAAATGAATCTCCACCGCCTACACGGTCAATAATAGGGTTAATATCATAATGTTTTGATTCATAAAAACTTTCACCATTATACATTAATGCTTTCCAACCATTTCTTGTAGCAGAATATGATTCTCTTAAAGTTGAAACAACATATTTAAAATTAAATTGTTTAATCATTTCTTGGAAAATTTGGTAATAATTTCCTGCATCTGTTTCACCTTTTTGGACATTGCTTGATGGTTTAAAACCTAAACATAATTCAGCATCTTCTTCATTACCAATACATACATCGACATATTTCATAAGAGGACGCATAACACTTATTGCTTTTTCACTTGTCCATAATTTTTTTCTAAAATTTAAATCACAAGAAATTGTTACACCATGTTTTTTAGCTGCAATACAAGCTTGTTCAAGAACTTTAGCGGCTTTATCACTTATAGCAGGAGTAATACCTGACCAATGGAACCATGTAGCACCTTCAAATATTTTATCATAATCAAAATCAGTAATTTCAGCTTCAGCAATAGCACTATTTTTTCTATCATAAATTACTTTACTTGGTCTAAAATCTACACCTGTTTCTAAAAAATAAATACCTAAACGATCACCACCTCTTACAACATAATCAGTGTGAACACCATATTTATTTAATGCATCAACAGCACATTGGCCTATTTCATGACTAGGAACTTTACTCATAAAATAAGCATCATGACCATAATTAGCTAATGAAACTGCAACATTAGCTTCTCCTCCGCCATAACAAACTGCAAATTCATCTACTTGTCTAAATCTAGCGTTATCATTAGTTGATAAACGGAGCATTATTTCTCCTAAAGTAACAATTTTCATATTTTTCTCCTTAATTAATCTAACCATTTGCTGAGTTTTTTACAATTTTCAGCAATGTCACCTTTCATCATGAAACTTCCACCTACAGCATAAATATTAGGGTGAGTTAAGAATTCATCAATATTATCATAATTAACTCCACCAGTAGGTAAGAATTTGATGTTAGGGAAAGGTTTAGATAAAGCATCAATAGCTTTTAATCCACCATAAATATTAGCAGGGAAGAATTTAACAACTTCTATACCACATTCAATAGCTTCCATAATTTCTGTTGGTGTAACACAACCTGGGAAATATTTAACATTATTTTTAGCGCATAACTCTGCTATTTCTTTAGAAAAACCAGGAGATACAATAAATTCAACACCCACATTGATAGCTTTTAATGCTTGATATTTATTGATAACTGTACCTGCTCCTATGCACATATCTTTATATTCTTCTAATGCTAAACGAATACCTTTTTCTGCATATGCAGTTCTAAAGGTGATTTCCGCTACCATAATTCCACCTTCACGAAGTCCATTGAGTTTAGTTCTTGTGTCTAATTCATCATTAACAACGACAACAGGAATAATTTTAAAATCTTTCATTTTTATTTCTCCTTTGAAATCATTTTTTTAGCGTTACCATAACTAATATTTTGAGCAAGTGTTAAAGCTGCTGAAATATCGTATTCGCCATTTTCTACTAATTCTCCGATATAAGATGCTAAAATTCTTCTAAATAAGTCAAATCTTACGTAACTAGCAAAAGATCTACTATCAGTAAGCATACCTAAATTGTTTCCAAGAGAAGAATATTCAGCAATTGTTTGTAAATTTCTTTTGATACCTAAAACTGTATCATTGAACCACCATGCTGCACCGATGCGGAGATTTTTAAAGGCACCGGTTAAGCAGGCAATCTCAGTTAAATTACTATCGTTTAAAGAATATAAAATAGTATCAGGTTGTTCACCTTCTAAGAATTGATTCAAGAACATGATAATATTTTTAATGTTTGCTTGAGTACTGGTAATGTCAAAACCAGAATCAACACCACATTTTTTGAATGCTAACTTATTAACGTTTCTTGTAACTGCGAAATGAAGTTGCATTGTCATGTTTCTTTTTTTATATTCTTTGGCTAAGTAAACTAAAATAAATCCTAAGAATGATTCTTTATCTAAATCATTCCAATTGTTTCTTCTATTAAAGATATTTCTAGCTTCTTCAATAGAAGGATATATACTAGGGAAAAATTCAAAGCTTTGATCAGCAATAACACATCCTTTATTTACAAAGAAATCTAATCTATTGTTAATAGCAATTAATAAATCATCTAAAGAATTAATTTCTACATTACTTACTTTACTTAATTTAGCAATATATTCATCATTGATATTAAGAATAGGGTCTGCTCTAAAAGTTGGAATTACATAAGTATTTTCATATTTACCATGATAAATTAATTCACTTATTGGATCATCTGTTGTAGTAACATATTCAACTTTAAATAATTTAAATAAATCTCTAATTCTTAATTCTTTTGCTTTTTTATTAGCTTTTTCATATATTAATTCTGCTGTATCTTTATTAAGAGGCATATTAATATCAAAAATATTTTTTAATTCTAAATGTGACCAATAATATAATGGGTTTCCTGCTAAAAATGGCATAATGGAACCATATTTTAAGAATTTTTCTTTATATGTAGCATCTCCAGTAATATATTTTTCGTCGATGCCATTTAATCTCATAGCGCGCCATTTGTAATGATCTCCAGCCATCCATAATTCACCAATATCATTGATATATGGGTTTTTATAAATAATCTCAGGATCTAAATGACAATGATAATCAACTATAGGTAAATTTTTGATATGGTTATATATCATTTGACTAGATGGATTATTTAATAATAAATCATTACCAAAAAAATGTTTCATTATTTATTCTCCTTGTCTTCATATGCTTCAAATAAGCCATTAATATAAGCACATCCTAATGCTCTATCATATAAACCATATCCAGGTTTTTTATCTTCTCCAAAGATATTTCTTCCATGGTCAGGTCTTACAAAACCATCAAAATCATTTTTTACTAATGCTTTAACAATTTTGTTAATTGGTAAACTTCCATCTTGAGAATAATGACCACTTTCATAGAATGAATAATTATCTTCAACCCAACAAACATTTCTTAAATGAACAAAATGAATTCTCCCCATTTTAGAATATTTATCAGCCATTTTAACTAAATCATTATCTCTTCTAGCGCCTAAGCTACCTGTACAGAAAGTAACACCATTATTTTTTGATTTAACAGCATTAAATAATTTATCTAAATCTTCTTCTGTGCAAATAATTCTTGGTAAAGAGAAGATATCCCATGGTGGATCATCTGGATGAATAGCCATTTTAACATCTAATTCATCGCAAACAGGTATAACTTTGTTTAAGAAATAAACTAAATTGTCAAATAATTGTTCATGACTAATATTCTTATATTCATTTAATAAAGAAGATAATTCTTCTTGGGAATAACTTTCATCCCAACCTGGTAAATGTAAATTCTTTGGGTCAACTTTAGAAAATTCTTCTAAAGAAAAACTTAATGAATTACTACCATCTTTATTTAAATGGTGCATATTTGTTCTTGTCCAATCAAAAACTGGCATAAAATTATAACAAATACATTTAATTCCAACTTTACTTACTCTTTTAATATTTTCAATATAATTTTCAATATATTTATCTCTAGTTGGTTTACCTAATTTAATATCTTCATGAACAGGTATTGATTCTACAACTTCCCATTTTAAACCTTTTTCTTCGACTAAGTTTTTCATTTTTAGTAAACTTTCATAAGGCCATACTTCGCCTGGAGCAACTTCATAACAACTTGAAACAACTCCTGACATGTTAGGGATTTGTTTAATATAATCTAGAGAAATAGAATCATTTTGTCCATACCATCTAAATGTTAATTTCATAAATTAAACTCCTGAATAACTTGAAAAGCCACCATCAATAGGTACACATATACCTGTTATAAATGAAGCAGCTTTATTATCAATTAAGAATAATGTAGCGCCTACTAATTCATTTACTTCACCAAATCTTCCCATTGGTGTAGCATTTAAAATTTTATTTGTTCTAGCTGTAGGTGTGCCATCATTGTTATATAATAATGCTTGATTTTGTTTTGTAACAAAGAATCCTGGAGCAATTGCATTAACTCTAATACCAATATGAGAGAAATGAACTGCTAACCAACTTGTAAAATTCTTAACAGCAGCTTTAGCACCTGAATATGCTGGAATTTTTGTAAGTGGTGTATATGCATTCATTGAAGCAATATTTAATATTGAACAACCTTCTCTACCAATCATATCTTCAGCAAAAATTTGAGTAGGTAATAATGTTCCAATAAAGTTTAAATTAAAAACAAATTCAACACCTGATTCATCTAATTTGAAAAATGTTTTCATATCTTTTAAATTGTCATCTAATTCAGCAAATTCGTTATCAGTAGTAGCTAAAGGATTGTTTCCACCTGCTCCATTAATTAAAATATCGCATTTTCCAAATTCTTTTAATACTTCTTGATGACATTTAATTAATGAATCTTTTTTCAAAACATTTGCTTCAAAAGCTTTAGCAATACCGCCATTTGCATTAATTTCATCAGCGTATTTTTGAGCACTATCTAGATGTAAATCTAATAAAGCTACTTTTGCTCCACATTGACTTATTGATTGAGCTAAGCTAGAGCAAATAACTCCACCTGCACCTGTAATAACGACTACTTTGTCTTTTAAGTCAACAATAAATGGTAAATCATTCTTATTCATTTGAATCCTCCTTTTGAATAATATCTTTTATTTCTATTAGTGAATGATTGATATTTTTTTCTTCATATTTAAATATTTTGTTATAACATCTATCAAAATGTTTTCTTTATTTTCTTGATCTTGTTTTTTAAGGATATATTTTTTGGTACATGGTCAAGAATTTGCCAAGGTTTAGCTCTATTAATGACACTTGATGAATTTCCGTCCATAATGAAAGCCCTCACTTTCAAATAAATTGTACTATATATATATTAAAACATAAATTGCATTTATTTTAACAATATATTGCAAAAAATATAATTTTTCTTTAATGAAAAATTGCTTTTCAAAATGATAAAATATAAAATGCATTGATTTAATTATTATATTGCATATAATTATAATTAAGGATAGATAAAATGTTTAATTTTAATTATAAAGAAATAGATTTTGCTCATAAATTAAATGGGCATACATTACCATCTGACGACTTTAAAAAACATATGCATGATTTTTATGAATTAATATTTTTTGTGCATGGAGATGTTGATTATATGATTGAATCTAAATCAAAAAAATTAGTATCTAATGATATTATTTTAATTCCTGCTGGATTACTTCATTATGGTGTTGCTAATATAGAAGTTGAATATGAAAGATATGTTTTAAAATTCCCATTAAGACTTATTAATGATACTTTAGCAAAAGAAATTCAAGATTTTACATGTTTTTCTGGTAATTATCCTGCTTTAAAAGAATTATTTATTAAATTAGATAACATTTATAATAATTATTCAGATGAACATAAATATATTTTAATGGTTAATACTTTATCTGAAATATTAATTAATATGCAAAACAAATCAAAAGTAAGTGATGAATTAATAGGAGTTTATCATAATACTGTTGTTTCTAAAGTTATTGCATACATTAATGAAAATATCAAAAAGAATATTACTTTAACTGATATTTGTAATGATTTAAATTTCTCAAGAGCACATATTTCTAATGAGTTTTCTCGAGTTATGAAAATACCTGTTATGACTTATATTCGTTATAAAAAAATTATTGCTGCTCACCAAAAAATATTAGAAGGTAATGTTAAAATAAATGAAGTAGCGTATGAATATGGTTTTGAAGAATATTCAACTTTTTATCGAAATTATATAAAAATTATTGGTAAGCCACCTTATTCAAATTCTAAAAAGAATTAAAAAAAGAGAAATTATATTTTATAACTAATATAGTTTCTTTTTTTAGATTTGTTAATTTAATTACTCAAGATATGGATCAGTTTAAATATAAAAAATGGGTCAATTTAAATAAATATATGTGTAAATTAGATAAGGAAATGTGTGATGAAAGTGCCAAGATAATAACTAATAAATCAATAATATGGCGAAATAAATTGCTTTAATGTGTGTAGTATTTGTATTTGCATCTCAAAAATCAACATGCTAAGATATAACAAATTAATTTATGATTATAGACATTATGAGTATTTATTTTCCATCAAACACGCAATCCAACATTTTGTTCCGATAAATATAATTACAATATTCCGTATTTGTAATATTATTCCTTTAATATAGAAAAATGTATGTATTATTCCGCTAAGCATCAAAATGTTATTCCGCAAGTATTTGATATTATTCCGATAATTTGGTATAATAAATAAAAATCGGAGATGAAAAAATGTATATAACCGTAAAACAAGCTGCTGAAAAATGGGGTATTTCTGAAAGACGAATTCGTGTTCTTTGTGCTCAAGGTAAAATTAACGGAGTTTATCAAGAAGGACGTGGTTGGAAAATACCTGCTGATGCTTTAAAACCTGCTGATGGCAGATATAAATCAAAGGAAAGTATTTTATTAATTATAGACAAAAAGAAAAAAGAATTGGATACTAAAAGACCTCTAACTGAGGGTGAAGTTATAAGACTTAATGAAGAATTTATAGTTGAATATACATATAATTCAAATGCTATTGAAGGTAATACTTTAACTTTAAGAGAAACTGATTTAGTTCTTAGAGGACTTACCATTGACAAAAAGCCATTAAAAGATCATATGGAAGCTGTAGGGCACAAAGAGGCATTTGATTACGTTAGAGAATTAGTTAAAAATAATATTCCACTAAGTGAAAACATTATTAAAAAAATTCACTTCTTAGTTTTAGCTGATAAGAAAGATGATAGAGGTGTATATCGTAGAGTTCCTGTACGTATAATGGGAGCTGCACATGAACCTGTACAGCCTTATTTAATTCAGCCTAAAATGGAACAACTTTTAATTGATTTTAAGAATAGCAACGAACACATAGTAACTAAATTAGCACGTTTTCATATTGAATTTGAGGCAATTCATCCATTTATCGATGGCAATGGTAGAACTGGTAGACTTTTGGTTAATTTGGAATTGATGAAAGCTGGATATCCTCCTATTGATATCAAGTATATGGATCGACTTGCATATTATAATGCTTTTGATGAATATCACGTAAAACACAATTTATCAGTAATGGAAAAATTGTTTGCAAAATATATTAATGAGAGACTTGATAAGTATTTGAAAATCTTACAAGATTAAAATATTGATTTCAGGTTAAATATTGTTGAAATTACAAATAATGATTGAAAGCATTTGCTAAATGATACAAATACTCTCGATATGGTTCTTCTAGATATTCCCAGTTAAACATTCAAAGTATCATATGAAATTCTGGGATTATTAATTAATTCGAGCAAAATCATTTTCTTGTTATCAATTAATTTACCTGAAAGATTTTGCCATCATTTTTGCCACTTGGCATTGTATTAGCAACTTTCTTATTGAATGGAATAATTACATTACTTCCCAATAACCAGAAACTTTATTTCCAATTCTAACTATTTTTCCGTCTTCTTTAAGTCTATTTAACGCTCTTTGCACAGCTCTAGCTGTTTTACTAACTTTTTGAGCTATTTCTTCTCTTGTATAAACAGGATTTTCTTTTAAAAGACGCAAAACTTCAAAATCTAATTCATTAACTCTTTTTGGTGATTTTGTGGTGACATCACTAGTGACGTTTTTAGTGACATTTATATATATTGTCACTGAAAACTCCCATAAAAAAAGTTCAATACATTTTATTGTATCAAACTAATGCGTTCTTAATGTCTAGAAGCATAAAATTTAATACAATTTCGTACCCCTTCATAAAAGTTCGTACCATTTTGTTGTAATACTAGATTGTCATTTCAATATAATTTCAATTCTTTACACCATGCATATCAATAATTTTTTTTTGAATAATATATTAACATGTCATTTAAAAAAATTATTCCACAAATTCATTTTATGTTTCATCGATAACCTCCCAATATCCGCCTTTGTCTGGACCTTGATGCTTGATTATTCCTTTTTCTTGCAATTTATTTAAGTGATGTCTAATGCTTCCTTCAGTCTTATTTAAAAGTAATGCAAGATCTTTTCTCGAGATTTTGCAATTATTTTTTATTATTTCAACGATCTCTTTATCAATATTTTCTGGTTGTTTACTGTCAGTTTTTCTGGTAGTAGTATTAAAACCGTTGCGATTAAACGGAATAACCACATTGATATAAAAATCAGAAAAAATATAAGCTTCTTCTCCATAAACCTTAACAACCGATGGCACTCCATGTCCACTTTCTTCAGCAAAATTGCAAGCTCTAAAGATATCAAACAATTGTTTATTAACTGGTTCACTTTTTCCTCTTAAAAATTGTTCTTTTGTTAAAGTCTTTGGAATGCCTCCAAAAGATTCAATTTCTAATCTATCCCTATAAACATAAATACCAGGATGATTGCTTTCACTCCACTTATTATGTACGCATGCATTTATCCAAGCTTGTTCAAATGCTTCAGTATCAAACATTTTTATTTCTTTTCTAGGTGTAGTTTCCAAATTTATAAACGTTTGATTGATTGAGTTAATATAATTCTTTGCCTGCTCCATAGCTAATAGCAAACATTTTCCACCAAACTCCTCTCTACTTAAATATTGTGTCTTGTCATTAGATGAGAATGTGGCAACATTAATAACAATATCGTTTTTATCAGATAATATTTCAGCTAGATAATTATATTCACCATTCTTTGTTAATAGATGATAATTATCTAAAAATGTATTTTCTGAAATGTGGTTATCATTAGATAGAAGATAATTCTTAAGAATCTTAAAAGTTAAATCTTTTTTTCTTGAAGGAATATCTATTATATTTTGTTCATGAATCTGTAAAGATTTAATAAATCTATCCTGAATTTCTTCAGGTAGTAGGCTTTTGCAAGATGAACCAATACGAACATAGCAACCCGCTTCAGACATACCATACTTTTTAATATAAAATAGTTGATTACCTTTCTTTACCTCAATTTTAATAATATTCTTTCCTTCAAGTGTTTCGTGATATTGATTCACAAATGAAACACATCTTGGTGAAATTTGATCTGTTATGACATCAGATATTTTTCTCATGTTTTCATCGATATTATTCATTCCAATGACTTCGCGGTTATTTTTTATACCTAAATAAATAATGCCACCATCTGTATTCAAAAATGCGACAATCTCCTTGGCTAAAGAACTACTTAAAATTTCTTTTAATTCTATATTATTATCTTCATCAATAAACATATTCACATCCTCTTACGATTATATCATGCCACAAAAACAACCAGAAAACAACCAGAAAACAACCAGAAAGTTTTATTAATCAGACACTAAACAAATATAATATTCGTGCTTTGATTATGAACACATGCTTTTTATTATTAATTCGTGCTTTTCATAAAAATACCTCTATCAAAAGGAGCAAAGAAAAAAGAGGGATCTCGCCTAAATTTAATCGATTTATGCCTAAAACAAGCAAAATGGTCTTAAAAATGAAAAAAAGACTGATATTATTAGTACCAATCCTGTTGTTTCAATATGCCTAATAAAAACAGTTTTAATACAATTTAGCACCACTACTTGTAATCGTGTAAAGTTTTAGCACCCTTTGTATTAAATCGTGTAATTTATTAGCACCTTTTAGCACCATTATGCTAGTTAAAGATGACCGTCGCCTGTCACCTTTTTTATTTTAATCTAGGAGGTTTACAAGTATCTTACTTACTTGCCTCCTTCTCTAAATTTTTAGCTAAATTTGTATACTCATAATCATATTTGCAATAAGAATAGTTTTCAAAATCCAAATCTGGTTCTCTATCTTTTGCCTCTGTGTTTATATAAACCAATTCATTTATAAACAACGCATCATCTAAATCACAATTGAAATTATCAAAATTTATTGTTTGTGCATTTAAATACATATCCTGTTTTTCACCATAGCAATTAACTTGATAACAAATGTCATACCATAAAATATAATTTTTAGGTTTAAAATAACGTTTAAGATAAGTATTTAATAAAATGCACTTATCAAGAAGTTTTGAATTATCTTCTTTCAATGGCATATTATAATTTTTAATGATTATTCTTGTCTCGCTATTACGATAGTCGCTTGACATTGAATATGAAATATTCTCTTCATCAAAAAATTTCTCAATAAAATCAATAACAGCCGTATTAGAAACATTTTGCAATCTTATCAAAACTGATCCAACAAATCTTGATTTATTTTGGATACCTTTTAATTTCTTAAAAAACCTGATACCAGCTGCAGAATCCATAAAGTTTATTGAATCGTCGTTTTCAATATTCTGTTTTCCTTCATTTGAGCCATTAGATATTTCTCTAATCTCATAATGATTTTCAACCTTTAAAATTTCAAACTTCTTTCCATTAGCATTAAAAACTGGAAATTTATCTGCTTTTTCATCATTAGTTGAAATATGGCAAATTATTAAATTATAATCAGCAGTTTTGCCACCCCTGCTTTGTGGAAGGATATGATCAACATTCCATCCAAATTCGCTGTTACGATTATTGTAAGCACCTTTGACAATTTCACGTCCAGTAAAATCTTTTACCTTTGTGGCCTTGCCATAGAACTTACTCCAAAGTCGCATAGCGGTCTCCTTGTTTAAATCCATAGATTTTGTGTTTGTGTTTTTCATACTAAAAAAAATCAGAAAGACACTTGACCTCCTATATAATTAAAACAATTCAACAAAATCATGTGACCAGCCATAGGGCGACCTATTGCTATCAGCCTCAAAGGGCAATCCTCATAATAGCGTTGCAGAAGATTAACTAGTCAGCTTTCATAGAAAGTTATCAGTTTCATCGAATTGCATATTAATTTTACTTTAAAAAGTCGTTTCTGTCAATGAAGGCGAAAAAGTCCATCAGCATAACCTATTTTTACATAATCAGGGAAAGATGGATTAGTTAATATATAAATATACCCTTTTTCTACCATAGAATAACTTCCTCCCATTATTTTAATATTTTATGAATTTGAACTATTGGAAGTCCTTTTTTTAATTTTTTTACAAAGTATAAAGGCACTTCTGATTTACCATTTAATATAAGCTTATGTGTTTCTGGATTAGTATAAAAAGTATCTTTATCAATCCATCCCATAATAAGAGCCTTTGAGTTCTCTTCATCCATAAAAACCCTTATGTAGATATCTGCAGAATTATCTCTTTCATAATCAGCAACATATTTTCTTAATTCTTCTCCTCGAAGGTATGTATGGAGATGCTTAGTTTCAGCATACCAACAATACTGATCAAATGTCATATCACCATATCTAGAAAAAAAAGGATATGTTAAAAAATCTAATCCCATTAAACTTTCAATCAATTCTTCTATTTTTTTAGCACTATTGTACCCAGTAAACTCTACTCTATCTTTATATTTTTGAGCTAATCTAGTCGACTTGATTTCCACAGTTTTACCGCCAAGTCTATTTATTTCTTTACGTACTTCTGCAGATAATTTATTTCCTTTTTCTTTCACAGTTTCATTAACTAGATCAAAAATTTCTTTACAGTTGTTACTACAAATAACACCATCAAAAGGTGCATGTTCCTTGAAATCATCGGCTCTAAAGCTATCATAGGAATGATAATCAGTTATACCAATAACATTAAGTGCTGTCTCAACTGCTGCTTCAGCGTGCTTTCCAATTAAAGTATCTGATAATTTATCTTCTGCAGTTCTATCGCTTTGCCAAGTATTCATTGTATGATCAGATAAATAATCTGTATTTATTTCATCATCAATTATATTTTTATAATCAATAATAAAAACTCCATTTACTAAAAAAACTATCATACACTTTGGCCTTCCTTTATAAAGGCAACAAATTGTTCTTTAGTAAGTAAGCGGTCTTCCCCATTAATACATTGTGTTATTTGCCAAACATCATCTTTTAAAACAGGTAAATAAAAAATATGAGATGTTAATTTAGATGCTTGTTTATAACACTTTTTCAATTCATTAACCTTATCAATATATTGCTGTGTGTCAAAAGCAGCTGGCATTCCAGAAGCAACATTCACACTTTTAACTTCAAATATATGTATTCTATTGAAACAGTCCTTCATAATGAAATCAGGATAAGATGAATGAACACCACCAAGATAATATTCAAATTTAATATCAGAACTTGCAACATAGTTCTTAGCCCATAAATATTTTTGTGATTCGTTCAAGCGATCTGGTTCTACATTTCCAAATAGATTTCTTACTCCAGCATTTGGATTTTTCTTACCCACAGTTACCATTTTTATTGCTCTATCAGCTCCAACACTTATGTTAGTTAAATCCTTTATAATAGTAGCCCATTGACGTTCAGCATCACTATCAAAAGAAAACTTATCTTTGCCATCTCTTCTACGCCAAACCCAATCACTAATATTCAAATAATTTCCATTATCTACATATGATGAATTAAGAGGCAATGATTGTAATATAACTTTCCCATTTTCGTCAGTTACAATCTCCATACTCTTTTCATACTCACATACATATTTATCGTTTTCAGCTTTAATCTGATCAATATTTTCAGCAAATTTCCACCATTTTTCAAAAGAATCAGAATAGTCATAACACATATCCTTTATAATTTCATCCGATCTACTAATCTTTCTATAAAGCGTGAAAATATCATTAGAAACGGCGTTTGATGGTTGTGAAGATATAAATGTTTCCAAATCAAAATCAACTTTTTTTGTAAGTGGTTTTAATCTTGTAGTTTTAATTTTAATTTCATTTGTTGTATCAGAAGGTTCATCATATAGTTTTACACAGTAAGTTTTCTTTTTTCCTTCAGGCATGATTCCCCATATCCATGCTGTTGTGGCTAATTTTTTAGCTTCCTCGCTTAAAGTCTCAAAATCCATAAGACGAGGATTTCTCCTTACTCTTCCCATTACTTGTTCATCTAGTTGATCGCTTTGAGTATCGCGTACTTGATATAGCATACAAGCCCTAGGGATATCCCATCCTTCTGAAATAACCATTTTAAAGATAATTACATCTATAGTAGATGTGTTTTCTTTTGCGTAATTTTTCCACTTAGCAACAGGCATTTTTTTGGCTTTAAAAACATCATTAGTATCACAATTTATATCTTTATCAACAATAAGCATCCATTTTAGATCTTGGTGTTCAGCTTTTTCTAATTCAGGAAAAATCACATTATTTAACTCATAATCAGCCTTATCTTTATTTGATATTTGAATAATAAGGCATGGGTTAACACCTAAAAGATTTCTATACTCATGCTTTACTTCTTCAAATTTATTTAAAGCATCACCTATAGTATCTTCTTCATCACCCAATTCAACTCGTTTAATTAATGAAGCATTAACAGCTTCATCATCAGTTATTTCGACATCAGGATTTTGGCCTCTTCGCAAATTTGGAGTAGCAGAAAAATTAATTACTTTATCGAAATAAGTATCAGAAATCGAATCAAGATTATTAGTTGCTATGTGACATTCATCTTTAATTAGGATTATTCTTTTCTCTAAACCACCAAAAAAAGTGTTGTATGTCAAAGCATTTAAAAATGATTCCATTGCACCCTGCATTAGTTTTCCGCCACTTTTATATAAATCACGTGGCAATAAGTAAACATTAAAATTAGTAGGGATAAAAAGTCTCTCCTCACCAGCAATGTTCGTATTTATTAAATGTGATTTCAAGTTTGGAAAGTCACCTTTGCTAGAGTACTCTAAGAATTTATTATAGTTTTGTGTGGCTAAATCACCTTTAGATAGTGTAGATACCAAAAAACAACATCATCATTTTCCTCTAATATTCTATTCATGAAATCAGCCATCATGTATGTTTTACCACTACCAGTTGGAGCTCTAAACGTTATCTCATCTAGTTCATCATATTTTTGAACCAACGAATCTACGGCTCTTTTTTGGAGTTCAATAACTTCATGCAACATAATTATTCCTCCATTCTACGCTTCCAGTCATCATCGCTTTCAATGATTGATTGTGTACCTTCAAAATTACTACAAACCCATGAAATTTTTTCTCGTAAAGAATGGAACTTTTCTTTGCCATATATTGTTTCATCAATAACTTCGAACGGAGTACTTCCAGGAGTTTTTTCAAAATTTGCAACAGTCGCAATTTCACAAACTTCTAAATTATCACCATATGGCACAGTATTCTTTCTTGCTAAATCAAATTCTTTACTTCCATCATAACAAGAACCTGTCATTACTCTCTTTAGACGCTTACTAGTCACATCAACAACAACACCATTAGGAGTTGTATCAGTTATTTCGTTACTAGTACATAGAATAAATTGACGTTTTCCTCCGTCCTTATTGAGTTCAAGTACTGCTTGACCGGTTGTACCTGAACCAGCAAAAAAGTCAAGAATTATTGCGTCTTCCTTAGAGCATACCATTTTAATTAATTCACTTACTAAAGCAGTTGGTTTAGGATTCTTAAATAATGTGCTTCCGTCATCAAAAATTCTATCAAGTTCTTTTTTACCATTATCATTTGAATATTTATTATCTAAGAAAGATAATGTTGTATATGATTTTGTGACATCAATTATTTCAAGTTCATTTTTTCCATTTCTTTTTCTGCATTTTAGATAAGACTTGGTATAAATTCTGTCATTTTTAATGACGAACATTCCTTGCTCTTTTCCCCATTCAACTGCACTCTTTGACCATCTCCAAACCCAGTCAGTAACGCCATGCTTGCCTGAATGTCTTTCAAGCATTCCTTCTTTAGATCCTCCAGGATAAAATTTTCTTCCTTCCAATTCAATTTCAAAATCCATAGTAGTACTATATTGAAGAGAATTATAGTCTAATGTTTGAGTCAAGGCATATTTTCCTCTTGTTTCAACAAATTCGTCTTCATATTTATACTTATTTAAATCTGTCTTTTCTTCCTGACTAAACTTGATATCGGTTGAAAGAGTATAAGCAATAACATAGTCGTTATTCTTAGCTATAGTTTGAGTAGATTTACCACCTTTTTTAGTGATTCTAGAGACATTTAACAAAAATCCATTTTCTCCAAATATCTCATCCATCAAGCACTTAACATATGCTTGATTTCTATCATCAATACTTACAAATATAACACCTTCAGATGAAAGTAATTGCTTAGCAAGAAATAAACGTGGATAAAGCATAGACAGTAAATTATCTCTTGTTAATGTGTTATCATAATTAGTTTGAGCAAATTCACCCATACTATCTTTACCATAAGGAGGATCAATATAAATAACATCAATTTGTCCTCTATGAGAAATCAATAGATTTAGTAAACAATCGTAATTATCTCCAACATATAGTTTATGAGTTATACCATCATCACTAGTTTTAAAGCTTAAATTAGAATTTCTTTTAAGATACTTAATTGCATTGTCTACTTTCTCTAATCTTTTATCAAAATGCAATCCTGTTCTTTTATATGTTGTACCTAGCTCAGCTATAGCTATAGCTTCAGTTAATGTTTCGGCATTTCCAATAAGCTTTTTTAATAAATCAGCATTACTTTTTTCGATAATTTTGTCGTTTACTCGTCTATCAATTTCAGTAATTAGATTTAATTTGCTTTCTTCTAAATTCATTTGATTATTTTCCATTATTCTTCCACCTCATCTAAAATAATATTATTATCTTTAAGTAATTTGTCGACCTTAAACTTTACAATTTTAGTTGGTTCAAAATGCCCATTTTCCCATCTTGATACAGATGGATAAGAAACCCTTAATAGATCTGCTAATTCATGCTGTGAGATATTAAGTTTTGCACGTAGTTCTACTAATGCTTTAGGATAATCATATTTCACAAAATATACCTCCAATTTATCGATTTCACTATAACTCATATTGTATCACATTTTAAGAATAATATCTATGATATGCAGGCGTTTTATAAATAAAATGTTAATCTAAATTGAAAAAGCAACAGACAAAAGAGATAAATGTTGCAAATTG
>ERZ1106969.267-NODE-267-length-59432-cov-5.879768_pt1 | contig 59432 bp, 48 predicted proteins | sample MGYA00403685_ERZ1106969 | MGnify/ENA primary metagenome ERZ1106969 (study PRJEB35170, sample SAMEA104062416) | human gut metagenome | biome: human gut; feature: human-associated habitat; material: faeces | place: Denmark | collected 2012-05-18 ... | reverse complement strand
CAATGTCAGAACCTTTTTTAGCACTGTTTACCCATTCAGAAGTTTTCTTATCCCTCTTGGAAGGACTTGTACTCCGTCCATTGCTTTTCGATTTTCCTCGCTCTACAATACAGACGGAACGATTAAATAATTGGACCGTAAGCAAGCTATTTTTGCAAAGACTTCAAATGGAGGAGGTTTATATGGCATCTTTAATTTTACTCATTGTACTGGCGGTATACTGTATTTGGTTGCTGCGGCATATGGCGAAGCGGCGCAAAGAAAAGCATGGAAAATGTGTGGACTGTCCTTATCAGGGGACTGGAATGTGCCGATAAAAGCTGCATTTTGCCCAAACAGAAGAACTCTTTTCCCGAATAGCAGGATATGGGTTCAAACCGTTGACGAGGACGGTTTTCCTGCATATGCTGAAGATACAGTTAAATAATGATTTAATTGTTTGACACAAAATTAATACTCGGAGAGGAGATTTTCAAAATGAAAAAGACTTACAAAATCGATGTGGATTGCGCTAACTGCGCCAACCTGATGGAAGATGCCGCCCGCAAGACCAGCGGCGTACAGAGCGCTACGGTGAACTTTATGACCCTCAAGATGAACGTGGAGTTCGAGGAAGGTCAGGACCCCAAGACTGTTATGCAGGAGGTTCGCAAAGCCTGCAAGAAGGTGGAACCCGACTGTGAGATCTTTCTGTAAGCAGGCGAAAGGAAATGCCCTGTTGAGCGGCAGCTTGCAGGGCGTTCTTTCTCTTAGACAAATAAACGAATAAGCAATCGTGAAAGGGGTAAAACGAAATGCAGGAGTATATCATCAACGGTCTGCTGATCGTGGTGGCTCTGCTGGCCGTGATCCTTCAGATCATTGGCACGCGGTCCTCCGCCGGTATGACCAAAAAACAAAAAGTGATGTTGTGGCGGATTCTGACTGCTACGGTTCTACTGTTAATTTTGCAGGTCCTGGGCGCAGGCGCATTTGAAGTGTTTGGCGCGGCAGGCCGCTGGATACGTCTGGCTGTGTTCCTGGTGGATTATCTGGTCATTGGCTACGACATTCTGAAAAAAGCCGGAAAAGGTATCCGCAACGGTCAGGTGTTCGATGAGCACTTTTTGATGGCGGTGGCTACGCTGGGGGCTCTGGCACTGGCCGTATATGAAAACGGCGACTATCTGAAGGCCATCGCGGTGATGCTGTTCTACCAGGTGGGCGAATGGTTCCAGTCCTACGCCGTGGGCAAGAGTCGCCGGAACATCAGTGATCTGATGGATATCCGTCCTGATTATGCCAATATCGAACAGGATGGAAAACTGGAACAGGTAGACCCGGACGAAGTGGGTATCGGCACCATTATTGTGGTACAGCCCGGCGAGAAAGTTCCTATTGACGGTACCGTGGTGCAGGGAGAATCCACTCTGAACACTGCCGCTCTCACCGGTGAAAGTTTGCCCCGTGAGGTCAAGACTGGCGATGAGATCATCTCCGGCTGTATCAACATGACAGGTTTGCTCCATATCCAGACCACCAAGGAATTTGGTGAGTCCACTGTCTCCAAGATTCTGAATCTGGTGGAGAACGCCTCCTCCCGGAAGTCCAAGTCGGAGGACTTCATTTCCCGCTTTGCCAAGATCTACACTCCTGCGGTGTGCTATGCCGCGCTGGCGCTGGCTGTATTGCCGCCGCTGGTACGGATGTTTGCCATGGGGCTGGATGCAGGCTGGGAGACCTGGATCTATCGTGCGCTGACCTTCCTCGTTGCCAGTTGCCCCTGCGCTTTGGTCATTTCCATTCCTCTGTCCTTCTTTGCAGGAATTGGCGGAGCCAGTAAGGCGGGTGTTCTGGTGAAGGGGTCCAACTATCTGGAGACCCTGTCACAGGCTAAGATTGTAGTTTTTGACAAGACCGGCACACTGACTCAGGGCGTATTTGAGGTGAATGCGATCCATCACAATGAGATGGAAGAGCACAAGCTGGTGGAATACGCCGCTCTGGCAGAGAGCGCTTCAAGCCATCCCATCAGCAAGAGCTTACAGAAAGCCTATGGCATGGAAATCGACCGTAGCCGTGTAACCGGTATTCAGGAGCTCAGCGGCAACGGAGTGATTGCCACAGTGGATGATCATCAGGTCGCGGCAGGAAACGACAAGCTCATGAATCGTTTGGGGGTCCAGGCTATTCCGTGCCATAGTGTGGGGACGATCATTCACATGGCGATTGACGGGAAATATGCCGGACACATTGTTATTTCCGACATCGTGAAGCTTCACTCCAAAGAAGCCATCCAGGCATTAAAGTCGGCTGGGGTTCGCAAGACTGTGATGCTTACTGGTGACGCCAAGAAGGTGGCTGACAGTGTGGCCTCCGCTTTGGAATTGGATGGGGTTTACAGTGAACTGCTTCCTGCTGACAAGGTGGAGCAGTTGATTCAGAACAAACCAGAGAAAGAAAAACTGGCTTTTGTGGGAGATGGCATCAACGACGCCCCGGTGCTTCGCCGGGCAGACATCGGCATCGCCATGGGTGCCATGGGTTCTGACGCCGCCATTGAGGCTGCTGATGTGGTCCTAATGGATGATGACCCCTTGCAGATCTCCAAAGCAATCAAAATCTCCCGCAAGTGCCTTGGCATCGTTTATCAGAACATCGTGGTGGCCATCGGCGTAAAACTGGTCTGCCTCGTGCTGGTCGCTCTGGGTTTCGCCAATATGTGGCTGGCCGTGTTTGCTGATGTGGGCGTGATGATTATAGCCGTCCTCAACGCTATCCGGGCACTGTTTGTGAAAAATCTTTAAAGTTCAGAAATAAACGAAAACAGAAAGGGAGCCCCCGATGAATGATTCTTGGCCTCGTGAACCGCAAGAGCTGGAACTGGAAAATCTGACACAGTTGTTTAAGATTCTGGGGAACCCTTCCCGTATGAAGGCTTTATTTCAAATTGGTCCCTCAGAAGCATGTGTCAGTGAAGTATCAATCTCTATATGAAGCTTTTGGAAGAGGAAGAACTTTCCGAAAATAGTAGGGAATTTCTGGGAAAAATTAGAGATCAGATGGAGAAAAATGACTTTTTAATGCAGAGCATGGTAAAAATGTCAAGGCTTGAAGCAGGAATTCTTCAGATCCGTAAAGAAAATAAAAAATTTTATGAACAGTCAGGAGGGGAGCTTTCCCAGGCTGCTTCTGGTCGTTATTATATGGATTTTAAGCAAAAAGCTTATGACGAAAAAAGAGCAGGATGCTTTTATAGAAAGTATGGAGCTTGGAAAGCAGCAGACGCTTTTTTTTACAGCTGATCTTGGTGTGTCAGTTCAGATTTTGACAGGTCTTGCAGGGCTGATCACATTGACTGTAGGAATGGGAGTGACTTATTTTCTTTATGAATCTATGAATTTCAGGGAGATTGGGTTTGCAGTACCGTTGCTTCCGCTTTTGTTAGCAGCGTTGCTTAGTCTTTTGGTATGCACTTTAGTGCCGGTGTTTACATGGATGGTTTTGGAAAAGAATGGAAGTATTGTGGAAAGGATTAAGGGAGTAGAATAATTGTTATTGAGCCGCATTTTTACGAAAGGGACATGTCAACTTTGGACTTGGAACTTTCATAGTAAAAATGCGGCTCTTTTGTCATATTAATTAACAACCAATGTTAAACATTTTGCAAATCGCATTAAATAATTCGGTGCAGCTATTGAAATTAAAACACATAGTTTCGACCTCACTATTTACGCGAGCAACGAGCCAAAGTAATAGTAACACTTTATTTCAAGAAAATATGGATCAGCTTATCATAAATCCGTCTGTAAGGCTGATACCTCATCGGCAGGTCGATCCAGGTTTTTTTGTCTACGATGCTCTTGTAATGGGAAAAGGTCTCGAAGCCTTTCTGGCCGTGATAGCTTCCCATACCGCTTTCACCGAAGCCGCCGAATGGCATTTCGCTGGTGGCGAGGTGAATGATCACATCGTTGATACAGCCACCGCCGAAGCCACACTCAGAGGTGACTTTTTCGCAGATGGCTTTTTCCTGGGCAAAAATGTAAAGAGCCAGAGGATGAGCCATGGAATTTACCTTTCGGATTACTTCTTCTATGGAATCAAAAGTAAGGACAGGCATTACCGGTCCGAAGATTTCTGCCTGCATTACGGCATCTTCGAAGGTTACCTGATCCATGACTGTAGGTTCAATCTGTAAAGTTTCGGGACGGGCATTTCCGCCGCAGATGACTTTCGCAGGATCAATCAGGTTCTGAATGCGGTTGAAATGCTTTTCGTTGATGATCTTTCCGTAATTTTTGTTATCCAGAGGGGATTTGCCAAACTGCTTACGGATCTGTTTCTGGATCTGTTTCAGAAGCGTATCCTTCACTTCTCGGTGACAGTAAATGTAGTCAGGTGCTACGCAGGTTTGTCCGCAGTTCAGATATTTGCCGAATACAATACGTTTGGCGGCAAGCTTGATATTTGCAGATTTATCTACGATGCAGGGGCTTTTTCCCCCAAGCTCCAGGGTGACTGGAGTGAGGTGCTCGCTGGCATGGCGCATGACCTCTTTTCCAACAGCCTGGCTGCCGGTGAAAAAGATGTAGTCAAAGTGCTCCTGGAGAAGGCAGGAGTTTTCCTGGCGTCCACCCATAACAACGGCCACATATTCTTCCGGAAAACATTCACGGACGATTTCGCAGATGATATTGCTGGTGGCAGGAGAGTAGGCGCTGGGTTTTAATACTGCAGTGTTTCCGGCGGCGATGGCGTCTACCAGCGGATCGAAGGTAAGCAGGAAGGGATAGTTCCACGGGCTCATGATCAGGGTGACACCGTATGGGGACGGCTTCCTGTAACTTCTGGAATGGAACTGGGCAAGTGGGGTGTGCACGGTTTTTTCTCTGGAAAGGGAGCGGATGTGCTTCAGCATATAGGTAATCTCGCTGAGAACGAGACCGGATTCGCACATGTAGCTCTCGAAGCTGCTTTTTCCCAGGTCTGACTTCAAGGCAGCATTGATCTGCTCCTGGTGGGACTGGATGGAGGTTTGCAGCTTTTTTAAGGCAGTGATGCGAAAGTCAATGTTTAAGGTAGCGCCTGTATAAAAATAGTTCCGCTGCTTGCGGATGATTTCCTGGATTGCTTCCTGGGTCATGGGAAAGTCCTTTCTGATTATTTATAATGTATTTGATGTTTTGAAATATAGTTTACATAATGTAAAAGGCTATAAAGGGGGTAATTCAAAACTATCTTATTTAAATTGAGATTACCGAATGTAATGTTATAAAGGTGACAATATGGCATTTTTCAAACACACTTTATCTTTTTATTGCACTGTGTTTTCTTTAGCCGGCATCAACATATAATAAAATTTCTCCAGCTCCTGTGCATCCATCAGTATCGGTACCGGATACAGCGGATTCGCCTCTTTGTCCGCATAGTGTGACAGCTTCGGAATGTCTTCTTCCTGGATTTCCGGGATGGTATCGCCGATTCCGAAACGGGTCTTCATGTCTTTGACCGCCTGGATAAAGTTTAATGCGGCTTCTTCTTCCGGTGTTTCTTTGGAGGCAACCCCGGCAGCAACAGCAAGGGCTGCCAGCTTCTTATAAATTGTTTTTCCGTAAGCTTCCAGAACATAAGGGAGAAGTACAGCGTTGGCAAGTCCATGTGGAACATTGTATTGTCCTCCCAGAGAATGGGCAACTGCATGTACATAGCCTACATAGGATTTTGTAAAAGCGCAGCCAGCGAAATAAGAGGCGCGGAGCATATTCCGGCGCGCTTCTTTATTGCTTCCGTCGGTGTAAGCAGTGTCCAGATTTTCGAAAATCAGCTGCACTGCATCCCAGGCATTTTTACGGGTGCCTGGTGTAGTGGAATTACCAATATAAGCTTCCACTGCATGGGTGAGTGCGTCCATACCTGTAGTAGCGGTGATGAATGGTGGAAGGCTTAATGTGACCTTGGGGTCAAGCACAGCGTATCGGGGAATCAGCGGGAAGTCATTGATGGCATATTTATGCCGGGTTTCGGCGTCCACGATTACTGCTGCCAGTGTAGTTTCGCTTCCGGTTCCTGCAGTGGTTGGAACGGCGATAAGAAGTGGAAGCTTTTTGTGCACTTTCAGGATTCCTTTCATCTTTGCAAGAGACTGATGAGGTTTGGCGACTCTGGCACCTACTGCCTTGGCGCAGTCCATACTGGAGCCTCCGCCGAAGCCTATAATGGCCTGACAGTTATTTTCATGATAAAGTTCAAGTGCCTCAGCCACATTCACAGTGGTAGGATTTGCTACTGTTTTGTCATAAAGGATATAGGGAATGCTGCTGTCTGTCAACACTTTTTCAAGGCGGTCTGTAAGACCAAGCTTATGGATTCCTGCATCTGTAATAATCAGCACATTTTTACATTTTTTCTTTTTCAGCACATCGGGAACGGCTTTCAGACTGCTGATGATCTCAGGATTTCGGTATGGAAGGAATGGAAGGGCAAATTTGAATACATTCTGAAAAATCCGACAGTATATTTTTTTTAAGGGATTCATATGGAAGTTCTCACTTTCTGTTGATACACGCTCTAAAATATAACGTTGCATCAATCGGTTCTATTGTGTAATTGTTCAGTACCTTCACAGCTACATGCTTTGTGGAATAATTACTTTATTATTGTACTTTTTTTATCACGTATGAATTATATCATGTTATCAAATATTGTAAAGATAAAACAATTTTATTATAAAACAAATTGCAACATGTATCTTGCAGAAAGTCTTTTTCAAACATGCTCTGGCTCGAACCCTATCCATGAATTCAATCAAGTAGGTATGGTTTATTCATTGCTGCTGTCCGGGACTTGCATAGTAAAAACGCCTGGCGGAACATTGCCAGTGGACAGTAACTATAAGGTGTTTTATTGAAAATAATGAAATAAACACCTGTGTCTCGACTGGCGCCTTCTGTTGTGATATACTAAAACAAGAGATTTTTACAGCAGGAGGCGTTTTCGTGGGTGAACAGTCAGAGAAAATAAAGAAAAATATTTGTATGGGGCTGCTGGCTCATGTAGATGCAGGAAAAACTACATTGTCAGAAGCACTTTTATATTTAAGCGGCAAGATACGAAAGCTTGGAAGAGTGGATCACAAGGATGCATATCTGGATACCTCTCCCCTTGAGCGCGAGCGGGGAATCACGATTTTTTCCAAGCAGGCAGTGCTGGAATTCCCGGAAACAAGAGTTACCATTCTGGATACGCCTGGGCATGTGGATTTTTCTGCAGAGATGGAACGTACCTTGCAGGTCCTGGACTATGCAGTGCTTTTGATTAACGGTGCAGATGGTGTGCAGGGACATACGGTGACTTTATGGAAATTGATTGAGCGGTACCAGATCCCCACATTTATTTTTGTGAACAAAATGGACCAGGATGGAACGGATCACGATGCTCTTTTGACCGAATTGAAAAAAAGGCTGAATGAGAACTGCATGGATTTTTCAGAAAATGCTGCTGGAGCTTTGGAACCGGAATTACCGGCTGGTGAAAAAGAACAGCAGAATTTGATAGAAAATAAATTTTCTGAAGAATTTCTGGAGAGCCTTGCTATGTGTGACGAGAAACTGCTGGAAAAATATCTGGAAACAGGAGAAGTATCCAGGAGAGAGATTATCGGTCTGATCGCAGATCGAAAGGTTTTTCCATGCTATTTTGGCTCTGCACTGAGAATGGAAGGGGTGGAGAAGCTGATCCACGGACTGGACAGGTACACTAGATGTCCGGTATATCCTGAGGCTTTTGGTGCGAAGGTTTATAAGATCGCCAGAGACGATCAGGGAAACCGTCTTTCCTATATGAAGATTACAGGCGGGACACTGAAAGTAAAAGAACTTCTTATTACCAGCAAGGGAAATGTGGCTGCAGGAGAGGAAGTATGGGAGGAAAAGGCAGACCAGATCCGGATTTACTCCGGCACCAGATTTGAATTGGTGAAAGAAGTGCCCGCGGGAACCGTGTGCGCAGTGACAGGTCTTTCCCATACTTTTCCAGGACAGGGACTTGGCGTGACGGAGAATTCCAATATGCCAGTACTGGAGCCGGTACTGAACTATCAGATTATTTTGCCGGAAGGCTGCGATGTGCACCAGATGCTGAAGAAGCTGAGAGAACTGGAAGAGGAAGATCCTCAGCTTCATATTGTATGGGACGAGCAGCTGGGAGAAATCCACGCCATGCTCATGGGAGACGTGCAGATCGAGATCCTGAAAAGGCTGATCTGGGAGCGGTTCCATGTGGCTGTGGATTTTGGAACGGGAAATATTGTATATAAAGAGACCATTGCGGCACCTGTGGAAGGTGTGGGACATTTTGAGCCTTTGCGCCATTATGCGGAAGTTCACCTTCTTCTGGAACCAGGGGAGCAAGGAAGCGGAATGCAGTTTTTTACCGCCTGCAGTGAGGATGTGCTGGACCGGAACTGGCAGAGACTGATCCTCACCCATCTGGAAGAAAAGGAACACAGAGGAGTGCTGACTGGTGCACCGATCACAGATATGCAGATTACCCTGCTTACCGGACGGGCCCACCAGAAACACACGGAAGGCGGAGATTTCCGTCAGGCTACTTATCGGGCTATCCGTCAGGGGCTTAAGAAAGCACAGAATGTTCTGCTGGAGCCTTACTATGAATTTCGGCTGGAAGTGCCGGTGGAGGTTGTTGGCCGTGCAATGAATGATATCCAGAAAATGCAGGGAACTCTTCTTCCTATGGAGACAGAGGAAAATACCGCTATTTTGAAGGGAAAAGCGCCTGTTTCGACTATGCGCGATTACCAGAAAGAAGTAGTTTCTTATACAAGGGGAATGGGAAGACTGTTCTGCAGTTTAAAAGGATATGAGCCTTGTAAAAATCAAGATGAGATCGTGGAACAGATCGGCTACGATTCTGAGCGGGATCTGGATAATCCTACCGGGTCTGTATTTTGTGCCCATGGAGCCGGATTTGTGGTGCCATGGTATGAAGTGGAAGAGTATATGCACCTGGATACTGGGATTATGGCAGAGTTTGAGGATGATCTCAGCGAGGAAGACTGGGAGGATGCTGCGTCAGGCTCTGGAAATCCTGCAAGTGGAGACGATACTGCTCAAAATGCCAGAAATTCAGCACGCAGTGGAGCTGGCAGTACAGGAACTGCCAGAAATACATCTGGAAGTGGAAGCCGTGCGGGAAGTGGTTACCAGCCGCCGGAATCTGCCTACCGTGGAAGCTATGAGGATGACAAAGAACTTCAGGCCATTTTTGAGCGTACCTTTGGTCCGGTGAAAAGAGACCGCGTGTCTTCTTATAAAAAAGTGGTAAGTGCCCTATCTTATTCTGGCAGCAGTTCTTCTGCAAAAAAAGACCAGGAAGAATACCTTCTTGTGGATGGTTATAACATTATTTTTGCCTGGCCGGAGCTGAAAGAACTGGCAGATGCGGATGTCCGTGCAGCACAGACGAAGCTGATGGATATTTTAAGTAATTATCAGGGATATAAGAAATGTACTTTGATTCTTGTATTTGATGCTTACAAGGTGGAGGGACACCAGGAGGAAGTGCTTACTTATCACAATATTCATGTGGTTTACACAAAAGAAGCGGAGACTGCCGATCAATATATTGAAAAAACAGTCCACAAAATCGGCAGACAGCATCAGGTAACGGTTGCTACTTCAGACGGACTGGAACAGATTATCATTATGGGGCAGGGCGCCAGTCGTATTTCCGCAAGAGGTCTGAAAGAAGAAATCGAAGAGACCAGAAAGCAGCTCCGCCAGGAATGGCATCAGCACCGCCAGTCCAGTCATACCTATCTTTTTGATCATGCAGATGCTGAGACTGCGAAGCTGATGGAAGAAGTCCGACTGGGAAAGAAGAAATTGTAAAATATTGGGATGAGCTGCTGAATGCAGCGATGATGATAAAGGAGATATAAAAATGAGAGAGAAGCTTACCAAAAAAGACGTAGAGAAAATTGAACAGGAGATTGAGCACCGTAAGCTGGTTGTCCGCAAAGAAGCAATTGAGGCAGTAAAAGAAGCACGTGCCCAGGGCGATTTAAGTGAGAATTTTGAATACTACGCTGCCAAGCGTCATAAGAACCAGAATGAGAGTCGTATCCGCTATCTGGAGAATATGTTAAAAACAGCAACTATCGTTTCTGATAAATCCAGCAGTGACGAGGTTGGAATGGATGACATTGTAGAAGTTTATTTTGAGGAAGATGACGAGATTGAGAAATATAAGCTTGTTACTTCCATCCGGGGAAATTCCATGGAGAACAGAATCAGTATTGACTCTCCGATTGGCATGGCACTGAAAGGTCATAAGATTGGCGACAGAGTGGAAGTAAAGGTAAATGACAATTACAGTTATTTTCTGGAAATCCGCTCCATCGATAAAACCCATTCAGAGGAAGAGGAAATCCGAGGATTTTAAAGGTATCAGAGCCTTTTTCAGACAAGTCAATATGGCAGTTACTTAATATTCGATGTAATAGATTGCTTCAGCCTGTTGTTCCGCGAAGCATGTAACAGTGAAGGTACTGAATCATTACACGTATTATATAAAAATCCCTCATGAGATATGCAGCGATAATTGTAAAATTATTCTTCATGTTTCCTGGGGGATTTTTTTGAATGTAAAATTTGGAAAATACAGTAAAATCAACTATCAAACAAATATTTTACATTTTCAACAGCCTGGCTTTACATTTTTTCGGTATAAGAAAATCCAAGATTGTAAAGTATTTTACATATATTTAACATTCTTCTCACCCGAAACTTTACATAGCCCACTTATATTGGTTTTGTAAACAAAAGAAATTAAGAACCCAATAAACTTTTAAAAGGATAAAAAAGGAGAGGAAACGCAATGGATTTTTTTAGCATTCTGACATTGGTCGGAGGACTGGCAATGTTCCTTTATGGAATGCAGGTAATGGGAGACGGTCTGGAAAAGCTTTCCGGCGGTAAATTGGAAAAGATTCTGGAAAATCTTTCATCTAACCGCGTGAAGGCAGTTTTGGTTGGTGCAGCAGTTACCGCAATCATTCAGTCTTCATCGGCAACCACAGTTATGGTAGTCGGCTTCGTAAACTCGGGAATCATGCATCTGTCTCAGGCTGTTGGCTTTATTATGGGCGCAAATATCGGTACTACTGTTACCGCATGGATCCTCAGCCTGGCAGGAATTGAAAGCTCCAATTTCTTTGTAAGACTTTTGAACCCAAACTCATTTTCACCGATTCTGGCATTGATCGGAGTTGTTTTTATTGTCTTCCTTCATGATGAAAAGAAGAAAGATATTGGAAACATTCTGGTTGGTTTCGCAGTGCTGATGTTCGGTATGAATACCATGAGCGGTGCCGTAAAACCTCTGGCAGAGGTACCGGAATTTACAAACATCCTTCTGAAGTTCTCCAACCCTGTTTTAGGTGTGCTGGCCGGTGCACTTCTGACTGCTGTTATTCAGTCTTCATCAGCTTCTGTTGGTATTCTCCAGGCGCTTTGTGTAACTGGTGCAGTCCGTTACGGAGCAGCGCTTCCGATTATCATGGGACAGAATATTGGAACCTGTATTACAGCAATGCTTTCTTCAATCGGTGCTACTAAGAATGCAAAACGTGCAGCAATCGTTCATCTGTACTTCAATATTGTAGGAACTGTTACATTTATGGTTGTATTCTATGTGCTGAATGGATTTTTACATTTCTCTTTCATTGAAGAAGTGGCAGGACCTGCCGGCATTGCAGTGATCCACAGTGCCTTTAACATTATCGCAACACTTGTGCTTCTTCCATTTGGAGATATGCTTGTAAAAATGGCATGTGCAACTGTCCGTGATACAAAAGAGGAGAAAGTTATTTCCGCAGAAGATCAGGAGTTTATGATCCTGGAGTCCCGTTTTCTCAGCAATCCTGGTATTGCTATTGAGCAGAGCAAAACAGCTGCCAGGAAAATGGCAGAGCAGTCAAAAAATGCTTTGAACCTTTCCTTTGTCTTGCTGGATGATTTCCAGGAGGAGACAGCTTTCCGTGTGGAAAAGATTGAAGCAAAGGTTGACCGCTATGAGGACGAACTGGGAACCTATCTGATCAAGTTAAATCAGAAAGATCTTTCTCTGGAAGACAGCCACAGCTTGTCCATTATGCTTCACTGTATCGGAGATTTTGAACGTATTTCCGACCACGCCCTTAGCATTATGAAATCTGCAAAGGAAATTTCAGAAAAAAATGCCCGCTTTTCAGACAAGGCAGTGCAGGAACTTCACATTATGGAAAAAGCCGTGTCTGATATTGTGGAAAAAGCGTATAGTGTTTTTGCAAACCAGGACATGAGAGCGGCCGAAGAAATTGAGCCTCTGGAAGAGGTGATCGATGAGCTCAGCCGTGAGCTGAAAAGACGCCATGTAAATCGTCTTCGTGCCGGAGAATGTACAATAGAGATGGGATTTGTGCTTTCTGATATTACAACCAGCCTGGAGAGAATTGCAGATCATTGTTCCAATATCGGAGTCTGTGTGACTCAGGTGCATGAGGATCTTTATGATACCCACAGTCACCTTGACACTGTAAAAAATGCACCGGGAGAACATTTCCATCACGAACTGGAGGTTGCCCGTGTGAACTATATGCTTCCGTAACCGGGAGAGTAGATGTTGCCAGTTGCTGCTCTGGAAAAATTCCTGTGAGAATTATTTCCGGAGGCAGCGACTGGTAATATAATTTTTGCGGCGCGAAAACATGCGAATGCATGATTTCTGTGCATCGCGAAGCGTGTTACTGGTCAGGTCGTGAACGGTAACCTGTTTTCCTGCTTTTTACCGTGACTTTACAGTTGTGCACTTGTATAAGGGGAAAAAAGTACGTATACTAAGAAATAATGATGATTTACAGGTAATGTAAAAAATAGGTAAGACATGGGAGGAGAATACTAAAAAATGATTTTTTGTGTTGAAGATGATAACAACATCCGTGATCTTTTAGTATATACATTAGAGACGACCGGATTTCATGCAAGAGGGTTAGAAGACTCCCAGGAATTGTGGAAAGCCCTTGCAGAGGAGGAACCAGAGCTGATTCTTCTTGATATTATGCTTCCGGGAGAGGATGGATATTCCATTCTGGAAAAACTGAAAAAATCTTCCGGAACCAGAGATATTCCCATCATTATGGTAACTGCCAAGGAAGCAGAATTTGATAAGGTTCGTGCTCTGGAAGCCGGTGCAGACGATTATATTACCAAGCCCTTTGGAATGATGGAATTTATAGCCAGGGTGAAGGCGGTGCTTAGGCGCAGCAGCCGCCACGGAGATGACAGAGAGCTTAGCTGTGAGGAACTTCGTATTTTTCCAGGCCGTCATCAGGTGTATTGTGATGAGCAGCCTGTGGAGCTTACCCGCAAGGAATTTGAACTTCTTCTGTATCTTATGGAAAACAGAGGAATCGTTATGACCCGTGACCAGATTTTGTGCCATATATGGGGCTATGATTTTGACGGGGAAACCAGAACTGTGGATGTACATGTGCGGACCCTGCGGCAGAAGCTTGGGGATACTGGAAGACTGATCGAAACTGTCCGCGGCGTAGGTTACAGAATGGCAGATAAAGGAGGCACTCAGGGATGAAAAAGAAAATCCTAAGTCATACCAGTGTGATGATCATTCTCACGGTTATCCTTACCTTTATAGCTGCCAGCTTTGTGATGTATGATAAGTATAATAGTACCATGAAAAAGGGTGTACGGGATGAAGCAGAATATGTAAAAGTGGGGATAGAAGAAGTTGGAGAAGCATATTTAAGCGGAAATGTGGGAAAAACCACAGATACTCGTATTACGCTCACCGATTCAGAGGGAAATGTGCTCTATGATAATGAGGCAGAGGCTTCAAAGCTTCCAAACCACAGCAGCCGTCCGGAATTTGTCCAGGCTATGAAAAATGGACAGGGAGAAATCGTTCGTTATTCGGAAACCCTGTCGCACCAGACCTTTTATTATGCAGTAAAGCTGAATGATGGCAGAATTCTCCGCCTGGCAAAAACAACAGACAGTGTGTTCCATACGTTGCTTAGCAGTTTTATCTGGCTGGGACTTTTGATGCTGTTAATCATTCTGGTAGAGATCGTGCTGGTACAAAAACAGACAAAGAATCTGATTGAGCCGGTGAACAATCTGGATCTGGAGCATCCTCTTTCGAATGTGTGCTACGAAGAACTCCGCCCTTTGCTGATGCGGGTGGATCAGCAGAATAAGCAAATTGCAAGCCAGCTGGAGGAGTTGAAGAAGACAGAGGCTGTGAGAAGGGAATTCTCTGCAAATGTTTCCCATGAATTAAAGACACCTCTGATGTCCATTTCCGGTTATGCGGAGCTGATGATGAATGGAATGGTGAGACCGGAGAATATTGCTGATTTTTCAGGACGAATCTATAAGGAGGCCAATCGTCTGGGAAATCTGGTGGCAGATATTATCCAGTTGTCGCGTCTGGATGAACAGCAGGATGCAGTGGTCTCCATGGAAAGTGTAGAGCTTGATGAGCTGGCAAAGGATGTGGTAAACAATCTCCGGGATCATGCGGAAAAGAAAAACATTTCGTTGGATTATTGCGGTATTCCAATCAACATTCAGGGAGTACGGCATGTTTTATATGAAATGCTGTACAATATTGCGGACAATGCTGTCCGTTACACCAATCCGGGAGGACACATTCATATTTATGTAGGCAGAAAAGGGGACCATCCTTTTTACCGGGTAGAGGATGATGGAATCGGAATCCCGAAATCTGAACAGAAAAGAATATTTGAGAGATTTTACCGTGTGGACAAAAGTCATTCACGGCAGACCGGAGGAACTGGTCTTGGACTGTCCATTGTAAAGCATGGGGCAACCTTACATCATGCCCAGATCAATGTGGACAGCGATCTTGGAAAAGGTACAAAAATGGAGCTGCTTTTTTAGAGTGTGTTGAAAAAGGCTTTCTGCAAATTGTGACATACAGCTTGCAGAAAGCCTTTTTGGAACATATTGAAGCAGCTCCTTTTTTTAAATTACAGTTCGCTCAGTGCATCCTCATCTGCCACAATAATTGCATTGGGATGGAACTGAAGGATGGAAGCCGGGCACTGTGGGGTAACAGGTCCTTTGATCGCAGCGGCGAGAGCCTTGGCTTTGTTTTTGCCGTTAGCTACAAGAAGAATGGTCTTTGCGCTCATAATATTGCCGGTTCCCATAGAAATTGCCTTGCGCGGTACATCCTCCTCGCTTGCAAAAAAGCGCTTATTCGCCTGGATGGTAGCCTCTGTAAGATCTACACAGTGTGTGCCAGCCTGGAAATGATCGTCTGGTTCATTAAATCCAATGTGGCCATTAGGTCCTATTCCAAGAAGCTGAAGGTCTGCAGCTCCTATATTCTTAAGCAGTGTATTATAAGCTTCGCAGCAGACCTCTGTGTCCGGATTGGTTCCGTCCGGAACATAGGTATTCTTAATATCAATATTGACTCTGCTGAACAGGTTCTTGTTCATGAAGTAACGGTAGCTCTGATCATTGGATCCGTCCAGCCCTACATATTCGTCCAGGTTCACAGATTTTACATGGGAAAAATCCAGTATTCCCTCTTCATACATAGCAGCCAGCTGATCGTAGGTACCTACCGGGGAAGAACCGGTAGCAAGTCCAAGGATACAATCCGGTTTGGACAAAATAACACCGGCGATAATGGTAGCTGCAGTACGGCTCAGCTCTTCATAATTCTTAACTTTAATTACTTTCATTTTACCTCTCCTTCTTTGTCAATAAGTGAGTATGATCACTTTAACAAGGTGCAAAAAAATAACGGCATTATCAGAATGCTGTCATATAAAAACCCTGCCCTTGTTCTTTCAGACAATAACAGTATACCCTATATTTAGGTGAAATGCTATAAATATTTCTGCTTTTTATTGCTTTTTTTGGTGAAAACTGATTGCAAGTTTCGAAAGCTTTTCCTATAATGAATTTATAATATAGAAATTTACCCTGGGGATAAATAAAATGAAAAAAAACTACACTCTGAAAAGGGAACTTACATTTCTGATGATACTGACCTCTGTATGTACTTTACTGTCTGTATGTGCAGCTGTTTTCTATGTCTTTTTCTCTTTCTTCTTTCAGAAAACACAGGAAGATATTGAATATGTACTTCGATATACCAGTCAGCAGTATGAGGCTCATATGCAGTTTATTGAGGATAGTGTGATCGCCATACGTCATAATACGGTACTGGATGACTTTTTTCAGAAAGAAGAATACGACCTGGAGGAAATAGAACCACAGCTTTCTTACAGCATGGAGCTTTTTTCAGAGCGGAATATGGTGGAACGTCAGCTTCCTTTTGTTACTGGAATTTATCTGTTTAATAATGGGAATGAATGTATTTATGAGCACTATTATGCCACCACACTGGCTGCCGGGAGAGAACAGAAGCGAAAATACGAAAACATGCAGCAGGAATTTAAAAGTACCAGTGACCAGTACGCCTGTTTGTCTGATAAAGATGAATTAAATATTTTTTTTAGAATTTATGATGAAAATATGAGGGAAAAAGGAATCGGAGTCGTGCAGATCAGTCAGAGTGCGGTAGCGAAAGTTCTGGAAACGGTACAGCTGTATCATAATGGAGGATGGGCTGTCCTGGATAAAAACGATCAGCTGCTTGCCTCAGAAGGAGCTCAGGAGCTGGTGAAAAAGCTGCAGACCTCTGAGAATTCATGGAATGGAACAAAAGACCTGGCGGGTACGAAGGTGATTGGTTATGGAAATTCCTGTGGATTTGGAGTACGTACAGTGATCTCAGTAGGGTATGGGAATATTTTTTCTATTTTGAAGCCCACTCTTTTTATCGTTCTTGTGGGCCTTATTGTGGTACTGGGAATTGCATTTCTGGTTGCATATGCTATCAGCTACCGTTTCACCAAACCGGTTACCAGGATGATCCAAAGTATACAGGCTTTTGGAAAACCGGATCTGAATGCCAGAATGGAAGATTCCTCTATTCAGGAATTTCATGACATGGGAATCGTGTTTAATGAGATGGCAGACAGGATTGAATATCTGATCACTCAGGTTTACGAAAAAGAAATTGTGGCAGCCAGGTCTCAGGTAAAATATCTGCAGTCCCAGATAAATCCGCATTTCCAGTTTAATATTCTGGCCATGCTGAGTCTGAAAGCGAAAATGGCTGGAAACGAAGAAGTTTACGATGGACTGAATGCTTTTTCCAGACTGATGCAGGGTAAGATATTCCGGGAAAAAGAGATTAAGATAAAGGTAAAAGAGGAACTGGAAATAGTTCAGTTTTATTTATATCTGCAGAAAAGCCGTTACCAGGATAAACTGTCTTATGAGGTGAAGCTTGAAGATGAAAAAATCGGCGAAGATCTGATTCCCCGTCTTCTTATTGAGCCACTGGTGGAAAATGCAGTTTCGCATGGTTTGGAACCAAAGCGTGGAAAAGGAAATCTGCAGGTCCTTTTATATGAAAGGGAAATGCTCTACATCTGGGTAAAAGATGATGGAGTAGGCGTTTGTCGGAATCAGACGAAGGCAGAGGAAAATAAAGAAAAAACTCCTCATACCCATGTGGGCTGGGAAAATACAAAGAAAATGCTCCGGATCCTGTATGGAGATTATTACAAGTTTCAGGTCTGGAGCGAACCGGGAAAGGGAACGGAAATAGAAATTGCAGTTCCAATTGAAAGAGGTGGAAATTATGTGGAAAGTGGTAGCAGCCGATGATGAAGGATACATCAGAGAGGCTTTGCAGAAACTGATAAATTGGGAAAAAATGGACTGTTCTTTGGAGAGCGTAGTCAGTGATGGACAGGAACTATTGGAGAAGATCCGGGGAGAAATGCCGGACATTGTGATCACAGATATACAGATGCCTGGTGTTGACGGATTAGAAGTATGTAAATATGTATACGAAACCTGCCCGGAAACCCAGGTGATCATCCTTACCGCATATTCAGATTTTGAGTATGCCAAACGTGCCATTAAATACAGTGTATGTGAGTATGTGCTTAAGATTTCCATTATAGACGAACTTCCACTGGCAGTGGAAAAAGCAATTGGAAAGCTATCCAGACTGAAAAAGGAGATCGAAATCCAGGAGCATACGAAGGCAGAAGAACCGGAATCACTGCTTGATCAGATTGAACAGTATCTGGAAGAAAATTTTCGCAAAAAGATCACGCTGGATGATATTGCAGATACCCTGCATGTGAACCGCAGCTATCTCAGCCGTTATTATAAGAATAAAACAGGTGTGAATCTGTTTGATGAGATTTTAATGAAACGGGTGGAAAAGGCAAAAGAATATCTGCAGAATACAGAGATGAAGACTTATGAGATTTCAGAAGCGGTAGGAGTGGAAGATGCTGGTTATTTCTCAAAAATGTTTAAAAAGATAACCGGGGTATCACCAAAAGAATTCAGGAAAAGAGAACAACATGAAGAGAAAAATTAGAGGCCTTTTCTTTAGTATCGGAATAGCCGGGAGTCTGATCCTTGGAGGCTGCGGGAAAGAAGAAAAAGAGCCTGTAACTATCACAATGATTCATGCATGGGGCGGAACTGGTGAAGATCATGTAGCTATGAGGGATATTTACGATGGATTTCAGAAGGAGAATCCGGACATTGAGGTGCAGCTGATCTCCATGCCAGGAAGAAAGGAAATGCTGCGTAAGGTGGAGGACATGATCATGGTGGGAGATATGCCGGATGTGATTACCTTCAGCGGTATGGGACAGAATACAACCTATGATTTTATTGTAGAAAATGATATGGCGCTGGATATTATGCCCTATGTGAAAAAAGATGAAGAGTTTGCCTCCAATATTTCCCAGACCAATCTGAACTATTGGACCACAGAAGAAGGGGAGCTGTTTACAGTGTCAGATGTTTTGTCTTTAAGTGGTGGTTATTGGTATAATGAAGATATTCTGCATGCAGCTGGCGTAAGGGAAATTCCCAGGACCTGGGATGCTTTTCGCGGTATGTGCTACAAGATCTGGAAATGGTCGGAGCGTGAGAATAATGAAATTGCTTCGCTTCAGACATCTCCGGAGGGCTATCTTTATTTTATGGATCATATGCTTCTGGAAGAAGGTACAGAAAAGGACAGAAACGATGTCGGTACAATTTCAGAGGTGTTAAAACGGCTGCAGGAAATTTATGTATATTCCACCTCCGAAAATGCAGAATACAGTTATTTGGATGAGACCAGATTGTTCAATGAAGGAAAGCTTGCCATATATGTGAATGGCGTATGGGGCGCTTCCATGATTTCCGAAAACATTAATGCCAAGTATGCACTGCTTCCAACTACATCCGGGAAGAAGCTGTCTTGCGAATCTGCCTGTTTTGGTTATGTGCTTGGAAAAAGTGGAAACGAACAGAAAGAGGAGGCTTCCATCCGGTTCCTGAAATATATGCTAAGCAAGAAGGTGCAGACGCGGATTTTGGAGGAAACAGAGCAGATTCCGGCGAATAAGCAGGTAGTTCTGGATTCTTACGAGAAGGAAATGCCGCGGCTGTTTCAGGCTGCTTCCCTGGTATTAAGTGCAGAGGATAAAATTGAAGTTCCGGATAATCTGTGGACTTATGAACAGAAAGCCTATTTTACAGAAAACATTTTCAGAGAGCTTACCGGTAAAATTTCACCGGAAGCTTTTACCCGGCAGCTGGGTGAAATGAAAATAGATAAATAGGGAAAATAAAGATAAGGAAAATATTGCCGTCAGGTAAATATTTTCCTTATTTTTATTGTGAAAATGTCAATAAATACCTGTAAATTGCAAACGGGATTCATTCAAAAATACCAAAAACAAGGGTAAAATAAGGACAGTTAAAGCAAAGACGTATAATTTATGAAGGAGGATTTTTGTAATGAAGAAAAAAATGGTAAGTGTTTTACTGGCAGCAGCAATGGGGACTACTGCACTGGTTGGATTTGGAACGACTGCTTATGCAGATGATGATGTTCTGGAATTTTACCATGGATATTACCAGGATGAGAGCGAGTGGGCTGCAGCTCAGGTTATGAGGGATATCTATGATGAGTTCGCAAAGGAACATGCTGATGGATCAGTTACATTCAAACCAATCGCTGTAGAAAACAGAGATGACATTGTAAGTGCACAGGTTGCTGGCGGTTCCTTCCCGGATCTGGTAGATGTAGGCGGTGGCGGAGTTCCGCAGGCAGCACTTTCCCAGGATCTGGTATACGATCTGAAACCGTATATCGATGAAAATGGTCTGCAGGATGCAGTTGGTCTTAACTATACACAGCATGATATGGATGGTCATATTTATGCAGTGCATGATCAGATTGAGAGCCGTGGCTTATGGTATAATTCCGATATTTTTGAAAAAGCCGGAATTACAGAGGAGGTGTTTGCAGACTGGGATTCTTTTGGAGAAGCAATGGAAAAAATCCGTGCTCTGGACGAGGATGTGTACGGATACATTGCAGGACAGGGCTCCAGCTATATTGTAAACACAGTTATGGCTTCTACAGATGAAGGAAAGAAAATGCTGGAATCTGAGCTGACAGAGGACACCATCAATTCAGAGGAATTTGCAGCTGCATTTAAGACTGCTGCAAATCTGGATCAGGCAAATGGTTCTGAGCATACTACAGATGATAACGGTAATCTTATGGCAGAATTTAATACAAATGGTAAGGCTGGTGTTCTTTTCAATGGTGTATGGAATGCAAGTGGAATTGATGCCTCTTTAACAGATGCCATTGAGCCTGCTTTATTCCCTGGAAATATTGCAATCGCTTCTGCAGGCGGCGGACTTGCTGTGGCAAATAACATGAGTGATGAGAAAACAGAGCTAGCACTTGAATTTATCAAATATATGACAAGTGCTGAGGTTCAAGAAAAAATTTTCACTGGCGTACAGGCAAATCCATGTAACACAACAGTTGATTTGAACGCACTTGCAGAAGAGAGTGATGACGCAGCTACAAGAAAGCTTGCACAGGCTTGCTCTCAGGTAAATGAAGCTGATACTGTAGTGATTGACATGAACTATACCTGGGGATCTGACGTGGACAAAGCTATCATCAATGCATTGATGGAGTGTGCGGTATCAGGAACAGATATTGATGCAAGATTTGCAGCACTTCAGACAGAGCTGATCGCGTTGGTGGCTTAAAGCACACAGCTGTGATGAACAGAAACTATGAATGAAATAGAAGAGGGAGGGGAGAAATCTCTTCCCTTTTTGGAGGTATGAATTTGGAAAATCAGAATGCTGCGAAAAAAAGAAAGAATAAGCTGGGTACGCGGAGAAAAGGATTTATTATAGCGTTTCTTGCGCCTACCCTGATCGCATTTTGCGTATTTTATCTGTATCCCATTATTACGGTGTTTATCACTTCTTTCTGCAAATGGGATTATACCAATATTACTAGTCCGGAGTTTTTCGGTTGGAGCAATTTGTGGGATAATTATGATTATATTTTTAACAAGTATCCATTTTTCTGGGAAGCACTGAAAAATTCAACCACCTGGGCCATTCTTGGAGCAGTGGTACAGATTCCCATTGCTGCTTTGATCGCTCTGGCCCTGTCCAGAAAGGTAAAAGGTATTAAATTTGTACGAAATGTTTATATTATTCCGAATATGATCTCAACTGCCGCTATGGGCATTGTATTTTTACAGTTGTACAACCCTTCTTATGGAATTATCAACCCGATCATTCGTCTTTTCAACAAAGAGTTCAGGGATAATATCCTACTTCTGAAAGGACCGGCTTTTGTGGCCATGACCTGTGCCTATATTTTCTTTACAGGAACTACAACTTTAATGATTTTGGGGAATATTATGGCAGTGCCGGAAGAGGTAAGAGAAGCAGCTATGCTGGATGGGGCAAGCGGTCTGAGGCAGGACTGGTATATTACAATCCCTATGATTAAAGGAACTTTAAAAACAGTATCCGTTCTTGCTGCAACCTCCGGCTTCCTTCTTTATAACGAGGTTTATTTCCTGACAAAAGGAGCTGCAGGAACCTACAGTATCAGTTACATTATCCGCGAGCTTGCCATTACCAGTCCGAGAACCCAGTTTGGACGTGCCAATGCAGTGGCAATGATTCAGATCCTGGCTGGGATGGTAATCATTTTGGTGATTAATTTTGTATACAGCATTTCTTTCAGGAAAGAGAAAGAATAAGAAGGAAAAGAGGATGAATATGAAAAAAACAAATACCCTGAAAGGTGTAAATAGTATGCCGGCGGGAACCAGGATCGTGACTTACATTTGTCTTGCGTGGGCGCTGATCGTGTCGTTGCTTCCCATTGGCTGGCTGGTTTTATCCAGCCTGAAAAAAGATCCTATGGCGAGACCTGGCTTTCAGCTTCCGGAATCCATTTGTCTGGATGGTTATATTTCCACATTTAAAGATTTACATGTGATGAGATATTTTGGAAACAGTCTTTTTGTCGCAGGTGTTTCCGTGGTGATCAGTGTGGTGATGATTTCCATGTCTGCATATGTGGTAGCGCGAATGGAATTCAAAGGAAAAGCACTGGTAAATGTACTTTTGTATTCCACCATGTTTATCCCAGCCACAGCCCTTACTTATCCGGTATATAATCTGGTAAACCGCCTGCATTTATATGATACAAGATCTGCGCTGATCCTGATTTATTCCTGCAGTGGAATTGCAGTGAGTTTTTTTGTGATCAAAAACTATTACGACAATATCCCAAGAGAGCTGGAAGAGGCGGCGAGAATTGACGGATGTGGGTATGTACAGACCTGGATGAAAGTAATTTTTCCAATTGCACGTCCGGGAATTATGACAGCAGCTGTGCTTGCGTTTTTGAATAATTGGAATGAGTATTACTGGGCCTCTCTTGTGCTGATCACAAGGGAAAAGCTGACAGTACCGGCGCTTTTGTCTACTTTCACAACAGCCTTTAACACCAATTATAACGGACTTTTTTCCGCTATGGTGATTATCATTCTTCCGCCTGTGCTTCTGTACTGTATTTTCAGCAGATTCTTTATTGAGGCACTGTCTGGCGGAGCCGTGAAAGGTTGACAGGTGAAATGAAAGTTTTTTGATAAAAATGCTGAATATACAAAATTTTCTGATATAATGAAGAAGACAGGAGAATAGAAACATGAATGAGGAAATAAGACAGCGCACCAAATGGTTTATGGAAGACAGATTCGGTATGTTTATTCATTGGGGATTATACTCCATTCCAGCATGCGGTGAATGGATGATGTCACAGAAAGAAATGACAATTGAGGAATACAGTAAGTATTTTGATCAGTTTGATCCTGTGGATTATGATCCGAAGAAATGGGTTTGTCTGGCAAAAAAAGCAGGCATGAAGTACGTGGTACTTACAGCAAAGCACCATGACGGATTTTGTCTGTTTGACTCTAAACTGACAGACTACAAGTCAACAAACACAAAAGCAGGCAGAGACCTGGTAAGAGAATTTGTAGATGCATGCCGAGAGGAAGGATTAAAGGTTGGTCTTTATTTTTCCATTATCGACTGGCATCATCCGGATTTTCCTAAATATGGAGACAGGCAGCATCCTATGCGAAACAATCCGGCATATAAAGATGAAAAAATTGATTTTGACAGATATCTTGCGTATATGCATGGCCAGATAAAGGAACTTGTAACAGGGTATGGCAAGCTGGATCTTCTATGGTTCGATTTTTCCTATGACGATATGACCGGAGAAAAATGGAAAGCCACAGAGCTGATCAAAATGGTTCGAAAGTATCAGCCGGATGTGATCATTGACAACCGTCTGGAAGGTGCGGGGGATAACCATGGCAGCATTACAACAGAGAAACCACTGATTTACAGCGGTGATTTTGCAAGTCCGGAGCAGATCATTCCTCCAAAAGGAGTATGTGATGACAAGGGAGAACCCATTCCATGGGAACTTTGTGCCACTATGAATAATCATTGGGGATATTGCAATTTCGACCATCAGTATAAGACCCCTCAGATGCTTGTAAGAAAGCTGGTGGAATGTGCCAGCAAGGGTGGAAATATGATCCTGAACGTGGGACCAGATGCCCGTGGAAATATTCCGGAGGAGAGTGTTCAGATTCTCACAGAAGTTGGAAAATGGATGAAAAAAAATGGGGAGAGCATTTACGGATGCGGAATTTCCAAATTGGAAAAGCCGGATTGGGGAAGATATACCCAGAAAGGTGACATCATTTATGCTCATGTTTATGAGACACCGCTTGGAGCACTTCCGCTGTATGGAATCGGCCCGGATAAGCTGGAATCTGTTACATATCTTGCAGACGGCAGTGAGGTGAACAGAGGGGAAGCATGGAATACGGTGCTGTATCCGGATGTGGCCTTTGTTTCCTTCGGAGATGATCCGGTATTTACCTATCCATTGCCAGATGAAAAAGATACGGTTTTAAAAATACGTTTGCGACAGGAGTAAAAGAGTATGAAAAAGGTAACGAGTATTGTAATTGGAGCAGGCCTTAGAGGAGGTCATGTTTATTCTCAGTATGCACTGGACCATCCGGATGAATTTCAGGTGGTGGCAGTTGCAGAGCCGGATAAAGAGCGCAGAGAGAGCTTTGCAAAAAGACACAATATTCCGGAAGAGCTTTGCTTCGAAAGCTATGAAGAGCTTCTTGGAAAAGAAAAGCTGGCAGATTGTGCCATGATCTGCACCATGGACAGGATGCATTATGAGCCTACGATCATGGCTCTGAAAAAGGGATATCATGTACTTTGTGAAAAGCCCATGTCTCCCGACAAGAAAGAAATCATTGAAATGGGAGAGATGGCGAAGAAATACGACCGTATTCTGTCCGTGTGCCACGTACTTCGGTATTCTCCGTTCTTTTCCAAATTAAAAGAACTTCTGGAAGAAGGCAAAATAGGAAGACTTATGACTATCCAGCATATGGAAGAGGTAGGTTACTGGCATCAGGCACATAGCTTTGTAAGAGGAAACTGGAGAAATGCAGAGGAATCCAGTCCTATGATCCTGCAGAAATGCTGTCATGATATGGATATCATGCTGTGGCTGGCAGACAGTAAATGCGAAAGCCTTAGTTCCTTTGGCGAACTGTCTTATTTTACAGAGGAAAATGCACCGGAAGGAGCTCCTGCTTATTGTCTGGATGGATGCCCACATAGAGATGAATGTGCTTTCTATGCACCACGCTATTATCTGGAGAATTTAGATGGCTATCTGGTACGTGCAGTGACCGATCAGACAGATCCGGAGCATGTATTGGAGGCTTTGAAAAAAGGACCTTACGGAAGATGTGTATTCCACTGTGATAATACAGTAGTAGATCACCAGTCCGTTGACATAAAGTTTGAAAATCAGGTAACAGCGTCCTTCCTTATGACAGCCTTTACAGACCAGTGTGCTAGACGGATCCGTCTTATGGGAACAAAAGGTGAGATCAAAGGCGATATGGATGCAGGTACTATTGAGATCAGAGATTTTGTCAGTGGGAATCTGGAGACAATAGAGCTTCACACACCTGCAAACGGACATAACGGAAGTGATATGAGTATGATGCATGATTTTGTCCGTATGGTAGGAGAAGGAAGAAAGGGTAAAACAGACGCTGCTGTTTCCGTGGAGAGTCATCTGATGGCACTGGCAGCAGAGGAAGCAAGAATAACGGGACAGGTTGTAAATCTCAGAGGATTTGCCAATGAAAATAAATGAATTTTTAGCTGAAATCAACATGCTGCCGGAGGCTGTGCATCTGCTTAATGAGCTTCAGGAATCCGGACGCATTGGGGAGGAAGAATATCAGGAAAATAAGCTTTTGTATGAGAAAGACAGAGCTTTGTTTTATGAAAAAATTCTTTTGGAAAAGGATTATCGGCTTGTGTTTCTGTATTATTTATGCCGCATGGGCGCCGAAACCTATGATGCTTATGAAAAGCGGGGAATCAGCCGGGAAATTTTCCGGGACACTTTTTACGATCTGACCTTTTGGTGTGAAAACTGTTTTCTGGAATATGGAGAGTATGGAATTGATGAATACGACTGGTTTTTCCGCCATATGAAGCTTACCATCTTCAGGCTTGGAAGAATGCAATTTGAAATCATGGATTCCCGCTGGAATTTTACAGCAGGAGAAAGAATGGTAAAAAAAGGAGATCCGATCATCAGTATTCATATTCCACAGGGCGAAAAGCTCACACTGGAGAGTGTGAGGGAATCCATTATTCAGGGAATGGCTTTCTGGGGAAAAGAGATGCCGTATCTGTGTCATTCCTGGCTGCTCTATCCGGGGCTTAAAGACATTTTGCCGGAGAAAAGCAATATCATTATGTTTCAGAATCAATTTCAGATCGTAGAAACAGATTGGGACGAGCGTGAGGCTGAATGGCGTATTTGGGGGAAAGTACAGCGAAATCTGAATGTATATTCTGAGAATACTTCGCTTCAGAGGGCTGCAAAGAAATATCTGAAATCCGGAAAAGTGCTTGGGAGTGGTCTGGGAATATTAAAACCGGAGTATTTCCTGTGAAATAATTGATAAAAATTGACAAGAAGAGATTTGTCTGTTACCATCGAACCAGGGGCAATTGTTTGTCCCTGGTATCGTTATGAATAAGCAACAAAGCGGATCAGGAATCTCCGCTTTGACAAATAAAAAATGGGAGGCAGCAATAACATGAAAAAGCCGGTATTGGTAGTAATGGCAGCAGGTATGGGAAGCAGATATGGTGGTCTGAAGCAGATCGATCCTATTGATAAGGACGGGGACATTATCATTGATTTTTCTATCTACGATGCCATTCAGGCAGGATTTGAGAAAATTGTATTTATTATAAAGAAAGAGAATGAGGCTGATTTCCGTGCGGCTATCGGAGATCGTATGAGTAAGCACATCCAGGTGGAATTTGTATTCCAGGATCTGCATAATCTGCCGGAAGGCTTTACAGTTCCGGAAGGACGTGTGAAGCCATGGGGAACCGGACATGCGATCATGAGCTGTATCGATGTGATTGATGGACCTTTTGCCGTTATTAATGCGGATGATTATTATGGACGTCATGCATTTAAGATGGCGTATGATTTCCTTACAGAGAATCAGGATAAAGACGGTATTTATCAGTACATGATGGTAGGCTACAAGCTTGAGAACACATTGACAGATAATGGACATGTGGCTCGTGGTGTTTGTGTGACAGACGAAGAGGGATATCTGAAGGATATTAATGAGCGCACCCATATTGAGAAGAGAGATGGCGGTGCTGCTTATACCGAGGATGATGGTGCTACATGGACAGAGCTTCCTATGGATGCTACGGTGTCTATGAATATGTGGGGATTTTCTGCAAGCATTCTGAAAGAACTGAAGGACAGATTCCCATTATTCCTGAAAGAAAATGTGGAAAAGAATCCTCTGAAATGCGAATATTTCCTTCCATTTGTTGTAGATGAGCTTCTTGGCGAGAAGAAAGCAACTGTCAAAGTTCTGAAATCCATGGACAAATGGTACGGAGTTACTTATAAAGAAGATAAGCCGGTAGTAGTTGCTGCAATTCAGAAGCTGAAAGATGACGGTCTTTATCCTCAGAAGCTTTGGGAGGAAAAATAAGTGGGAAAAACAAAAGATGCAAACCATCAGGAACTGATGGAAGTAATCAACAGCTTTGATTTTGGCGGTGAACTTGAAGAGGTCGGCATATTTGGAAATGGCCACATAAATGAGACTTACTGTGCTGTATTTTCCACAGAAGCCGGACAGAAGCGCTATATTCTCCAGAAAATGAACAAGCAGATTTTCAAAGATCCTGTTGGTCTTATGGAGAATATCAGTGGCGTCACCTCCTGGCTGAAGAAGAAAATTCTGGAAAATGGCGGGGATGCAGAGCGCGAAACCCTGAATATCGTAAATGACCGTGCAGGAGCTCCTTATTTGGTGGATAAAGAAGGAGAGTACTGGAGAGCATATCTGTTTATTGAGGATGCAACCTGTTTTGAACAGGTGGAAAATGATGAAGATTTTTACCAGAGTGCTCTTGCATTTGGTAATTTCCAGCGTCTTCTTGCAGATTATCCGGCAGATACGCTTCACGAGACAATTCCGAATTTCCATAATACTGTGAAACGATTTGCTGATTTTAAAAAAGCTGTGGAAGAGGATGCATGCGGACGGGCTGCTGATGTTCAGAAGGAGATACAGTTTGTCCTGGAAAGAGAGCAGCTGGCCCATACACTTGTGGATTTACTGGATGCAGGTAAGCTGCCACTTCGTGTAACGCACAATGACACAAAGCTGAATAATATCATGATCGACAATGTTACACATAAGGGAATCTGTGTGATCGATCTGGATACGGTAATGCCGGGACTTTCTCTGAATGATTTTGGTGATTCCATTCGTTTCGGCGCAAGCACGGCAGCAGAGGATGAGCAGGATATTTCCAAAGTGTCCTGTGACCTTCATCTGTTTGAGGTGTATGTAAAAGGATTTCTGGAAGGCTGCGGCGGTGCCCTCACAGATCTGGAGGTGGAAATGCTTCCGATGGGTGCAATCCTGATGACCTTTGAGTGTGGAATGCGTTTCCTGGCAGATCATCTGGAGGGAGATCATTACTTCCGCATTCATCGCGAAAATCATAATCTGGACCGCGCAAGAACCCAGTTTAAGCTGGTCTGGGATATGGAACAGAAATTATCTAAGATGAAAGCTATTGTAGAAAAATATAAATAGTGGTATTCTAAACCTGGCAGGCATAAAAAATGCCTTCCAGGTTACTAATAAGGATTGCAAAGAATGGACATAAACCATCACAGCTGCTGTTTGCGGATAACATTTCGTGGAGTGCTGCGAAAAGAGAAAACAGCAGAAGGTTATTTGTTTATTGATTGTGATGAGTGGTGGGAACTTTGCAGCAAACGAGGAGGAAAATATCATGGCAATTTTAGTAACAGGCGGTGCAGGATACATTGGAAGCCATACAGTTGTAGAACTTCAGAATTCCGGTTATGACGTAGTAGTTCTGGATAATCTGTCTAATTCCAGCGAGAAGGCCCTTGACAGAGTTTCCAAGATCACAGGCAAGCCGGTTAAATTTTATAAGGCAGATATCCTGGACAGGGAAGCCCTTGACCAGATTTTTGACAAAGAAGACATTGACTCCTGTATTCATTTTGCCGGACTGAAGGCTGTTGGAGAGTCCGTTGTAAAGCCTTGGGAATATTATGAGAATAATATTGCAGGAACCCTGACTCTTGTAGATGTAATGAGAAAACATGGTGTTAAGAATATTATTTTCTCTTCCTCTGCAACTGTATATGGAGATCCGGCACAGATCCCGATCACAGAAGAATGCCCGAAAGGACAGTGTACCAACCCATATGGCTGGACCAAATCCATGCTGGAGCAGGTTCTTACAGACATCCAGAAAGCAGATCCGGAGTGGAACGTAATGCTGCTTCGTTATTTTAATCCGATCGGTGCACACAAGAGCGGAACCATCGGCGAGAACCCAAATGGTATCCCGAACAACCTTATGCCATACATCACACAGGTTGCTGTTGGCAAACTGAAAGAGCTTGGCGTATTCGGTAATGACTATGACACTCCGGATGGAACCGGCGTGAGAGATTATATCCATGTAGTAGATCTTGCCAAAGGTCATGTAAAAGCGCTTAAAAAGATCGAGGAGAATCCTGGACTTGCAATCTACAACCTTGGCACAGGAAAAGGCTACAGTGTTCTTGATATTGTGAAGAACTTCGAAGCTGCAACAGGCGTTAAGATCCCATATGCGATCAAACCACGTCGTGCAGGCGATATTGCTACCTGCTACTGCGATGCTTCCAAGGCAGCGAAAGAGCTTGGCTGGACAGCTGAGAATGGCATCCGTGAGATGTGCGAGGATTCCTGGAGATGGCAGAGCAATAACCCGAATGGTTATGAAGACTAATGATTCGGAATTTAATTTTTGATGTTGGAGATGTACTGGTGGAGTATCGCTGGTTTGAGATGCTGACCAGGGACTACGGCCTTTCTGAAGCTGAGGCGAAGAGAATTGGCGAGGAAATGTTTGACAATGAGATCTGGGTACAGGGACTTGACGGAGGAAGGCTGAGCCTTGAGGAAGCCATTCATCAGTATGAACTGAAGTACCCGGACGATGTGGATGTGATGGGCTGGTTCCTTCGAAACGGAGAGCAGATGGCTGTAAAGCGTCCGGAGGTCTGGGACAAGGTTGCAGCGCTGAAGGAAAAGGGTTATAAGATTTACCTGCTTTCCAATTACTCAGAAGAGCTGCTCCATGTGCACACCAAGGGAGCGAAATTCCTGAATGTACTTGATGGGGGAGTTGTTTCCTATCAGGTTCACGCCCTGAAGCCAGACAGGGAGATTTATGAAATTCTTCTGGAGAAATATAGCCTGAAAGCAGAAGAGTGTCTGTTTTTCGATGACCGCATGGATAATGTGGAAGGAGCGAAGAAGGCAGGAATTCAGGCGATACAGGTGACATCCAGAGAGATGCTGAACGAAACATTAGATAAAATGCTTACAAAATAAATGAGGCCGCCCCTTCGGGGGCGGCTTTTTCCAGAGCGTATCTGAAAAATAAAAAAATGCCCAGAGCCGGAATCGAACCAGCGACACGAGGATTTTCAGTCCTCTGCTCTACCAACTGAGCTATCTGGGCATTTATAAGTTCTCTGAACTTACAGTGCATATAATAGCATAGAAACTGCTTTGACGCAACAAAAATTTCAAAAAATCTGTAAATTCCAAAAATTTACCTTGTAAAAACCACGCCTTGCTTTTCATATATAGTAATGTTAGAATGGCAGTGTGATAAAAGTCGGGAGGATTTATTGGTGGAAAAAAAATTAAAAAAATATACTTTGCCGTTTATTGCCGCCATTTTAACAGTGTTTGCTCTTTCCATGACGGGCTTGTATGCTGGTTCGGCAGATAATCCGGGAGAAACATTTCTTTCTTTATGCAAGAAAGAGATGACAGGAATCGGAATCGACAAACTGGTGGTTCTCATTGCAATCATTGCATTGTACATGAAATGCTGGAAGAATTTTTGCAGAAGCTGTAAATGGATCACGCATCTGATCGCCGCCATGTTTTCTGTTTTTATGCTGATCGGAATGTCCTTTTCCGTGCAGGGAAACTGGACCTTCTTTACAGCTGGGAGAAATCAGATTCTGATCGCATTGCTTACATGGGCAGGATTCTTTTTTCTGTTTGATATAGTGATCAGTCTTTTATATGCATATGGAGAGAAGCATCCTTTTCTGCACAGCAGGAATATAAAGAAATTTCCGGAATTTATGGAAAAACACTACCTTCTGGTAGCATTTTTGCTGATTTTGGCAGGATGGCTTCCCTATATCCTGATCTTCTGGCCAGGAAGTGTTCCCTATGATGGCTTCCGGCAGCTGAATATGTTTGCCGGAAATCAGAGATTTACAAACAAGCATCCATGGGAATTAAGCCTTATAATGGGAGCCTTGATGACAATTGGAAATGTGATCAGTGATAACTGGGGCATTTTCATGGTGGTTGGCGTGCTGGCACTGATTTATGCGGTATGTTATGCCACTGTTTGTTATAAACTGAAATCATGGGGAGCACCAAGATGGTTCAATATCTGCTGTATTGCATTTTTCAGTCTTGTGCCTGTATTTGGAGCTTATTCCCAGACGATCATTAAGGATGGAAGTTTCAGCGCTCTGTTTTCCCTTTTCATGGTAATCTATGTGGAATGCTGCATTCCCACCCTTCGGGAAAAAAGTGGCCAGTCTTTAAGACAGCAGCTGACAGTGCTGTTTCTGGTTGGCTTTGGCATGTGCATTACCAGAAATAATGGACTTTACATGGTGCTTCCTGCATTTATCCTGTTATTCTTTTTCCTTGGAAAAAAACGCAGACTGTATGCAGTTGGAATGGTGATCCTTGTGACAGTGGGCTACATGGGGCTTCAGAAAGAAGTGGCACCGAGACTATACATTGGTAATTTCCCATCCAGAGTATTTTTCTCAATTCCAATGCAGCAGACAGCCAGATATCTGAAGGAATATCCGGATGATGTGACAAAGGAAGAAGCTAAAGCAATTGACGGGGTGATGAAGTATGATGAGATTGCGGATTTGTATAATCCGGAACTGTCTGATCCGGTAAAGGCAACTTATCGCGGCGGACATATTACCATGGCGAAGCTGAAACGCTACTTTAATGCCTGGTTCAGCATGTTTCTGAGGCATCCGGGGGTGTATATAGAAGCCACACTTCATAACAGCTATGGATATTATTACCCATTTCATAATTGCACCGCGCAGAGCTCCTACCGCTTCTATACAGTAAATGAGCCGCTGATTGAAGAGTCAGATTATCATCAGATCTTTTCCGCAGAGACAAGGAATCAGTTGAAACGTTATGCCGATCTGTGGAGTCAGATTCCAGGTCTTGCGCAGATCTGCAATGCGGGAACCTACACATGGATCGTGATTCTGCTCCTTGGATATCTGATCTACAGGAAGCGATGGAAAGGAATCCTGGTATTGGCTGCCCCGGCGCTGAATGTGGCAATCTGTATAGCTTCTCCGGTAAACGGTCTTCTGCGTTATGCGTTTCCGTTGATGGCGTGTATGCCAGCTGTGATATTCTGGGGACTGGCTTATGCAGAGAAGGCTATAGACGAAAAAAGAACCGACGAAAAATGAAAAGTCTGAATTTCTTTTATGGAAAGTATATTGTCAGGTAACTATTTAACAGGTACTATTCCGGGAAGGGTATAACTGTGAAGATACTGAACCGTGAAATTGTAAGAAAAATAACAATATATGGGAAAGATTGGAATCATGAGAAAGGCAGGTGATTCTGAAGTATATGGAAAAAATAATCATTATCGGTGCCGGACCGGCAGGAATTTCCGCAGCTTTGTATGCTGCCCGGGCAAATATGGATCCACTGGTGATCAATAACGGCATTGGTGCTTTGGAAAAAGCAGAAAAAATAGAGAATTATTATGGTATGGAACATCCTGTTTCCGGGAAAGAATTATTTGAGACAGGACTTGCACAGGCGAAAGCATTAGGCGTGCGGATCCTGGAGGTACAGGTACTGGGGATTGGCGGGTTTGATACTTTTACAGTAAAGACAACAGCAGGTGATTTTGACACCATCAGTGTGATCCTTGCCACAGGAAGCAAACGAAAGGCTCCTGCAATTCCGGGGATTAAGGAATTTGAGGGAAGAGGTGTCAGCTACTGTGCTGTGTGTGATGCATTTTTCTACAGGGGAAAGGATGTTGCAGTGCTTGGAAACAGCGACTTCGCTCTTCATGAGGCAGAAGAACTGGCACCTATGGCCGGTTCTGTTACCATCTACACAGATGGGAAAGAACCGGAGTTTTCCAGGAAATCTTCTTTTGCGGTGAATACAATGAAAATTCAGTCTGTAGAGGGAGACGAGAAGGTGTCCGGACTGCGTCTGGTCTCTGAGTCAGAGACGGATGCAAAATCAGATACTGATGAAGAGAAGAACCTTCAGCTTTTGCCAGAAGGAAAGAAAGCTGAAATGGAAGCTTCAGAGTTCCATAGTCAGGAGAGTCCGGTGAGGGATTCGACAGAGACATTTGTCCCGGCAGACGGCGTTTTTGTAGCGCTTGGAACTGCAGGAAGCGCAGAAATGGCAAGACAGATGGGCGCGGCACTTACTGAGAAAGGCAACATCAAGGTAAATGAAAAGATGGAGAGCACCATTCCGGGGCTTTTTGCAGCAGGTGACTGTACCGGCGGTCTTTTGCAGGTGGCAAAGGCAGTTTACGATGGTGCCCAGGCGGGACTCAGTGCAAACCAGTATGTGAGAAACAGACAAAAAAAGTAGAATTTCGACATGAAATCAGAGAGAAGAATAGACCGATAGAAAGGATGGATCAATTATGGCAAAAGTAATCACAACACAGAATTTTGAAGAGGAAGTATTAAAATCCGAGAAACCGTTTCTTCTTGATTTCTGGGCAACCTGGTGCGGACCATGCATGCGTCAGGGGCCAATCGTGGAGGAACTGGGAGAGGAAGGTTATGCAGTAGGAAAGCTTGATGTGGACCAGAACATGGAGCTTGCACAGCAGTTCCGGGTTATGAGCATTCCTACCCTGATCATTTTCAAGAACGGAGCAGAAGCACACCGTCTGGTTGGTCTTACGGATAAAGAAGAGTTAAAGAAACTTCTGGACGAGTAAGAACGATGAAGATATTACTTGCAGCATGTAATGCAAAATATATACATTCCAATCTGGCTGTCTTTAACCTGAAAGCCTGCGCAAAAGAATATGACAGCAATGTTGTACTTCGGGAATACACCATCAATCAGCAGAAGGATGACATTCTGAAGGATATTTACAGATGTCATCCGGATGTGATCTGCATATCCTGCTATATCTGGAATATTACTTTTGTGCGGGAACTGATGCAGGATCTGAGAAAGATCCTGCCGGATGTTCCTTTCTGGGCGGGAGGCCCGGAGGTATCGTATGATGCAGAGGAATTTCTGAAAAAGAACCCGGCATTTGATGGTGTAATGGTTGGAGAAGGAGAGGAGACCTTCCTGGAACTGGTGAAGCACTATATGAATGGAAGTCCTTCTCTGGAGAAAACCACCGGACTTGTGTACTGTAAACCGGACGGTACAATTCAGAATAACGGATGGCGGCAGATCATGGATTTAAGCAGGGTACCTTTTGCTTACGAAGATCTGAAGGATTTTGAAAATCGTATTATTTATTATGAGAGCAGCCGGGGCTGTCCTTTTTCATGTAGCTATTGTCTGTCATCTGTGGACAAGAAACTGCGTTTTCGCGACCTGGAACTGGTAAAGAAAGAACTTCAGTTTTTCCTGGATCATAAAGTGCCACAGGTGAAATTTGTGGACAGAACCTTTAATTGTAAGCACGATCATGCAATGACCATCTGGCAGTACATAAAAGATCATGATAATGGAATTACCAATTTCCACTTTGAGATTTCCGCAGATCTGTTGAGGGAAAATGAACTGGAACTGATGAGCACCATGCGTCCGGGGCTGATCCAGCTGGAAATCGGTGTACAGTCCACAAATCCGGACACTATTCGTGCTATCCACAGGACTATGGATTTTCCGAAGCTGGCAGGGATTGTAAACCGCATCCATAGTTTTAAGAATATTCACCAGCATCTGGATCTGATCGCTGGTCTTCCTTATGAGGATTATGACAGCTTTCACCGGTCCTTCAATGATGTTTATGCACTTCGTCCCCAGCAGCTTCAGCTTGGATTTCTGAAGGTTCTGAAGGGCTCTCATATGAAAGAGATGACAGAAGAATATGGCATTGTGCATAAAGAACTGGAGCCATATGAGGTACTGGGAACCAGATGGCTGCCATATGAAGACATTTTGAAGCTGAAAATGGTGGAAAGTATGGTGGAACTGTACTATAATAGTGGACAGTTTCAGAATACCATCGCCTGTGTGGAGCCTTTGTTTGAGGATGCTTTCACATTGTATGAGAAGCTGGGACAGTTTTATGAGAAAAAAGGTTATTCAGAGATTTCCCATTCCAGAATGCGCAGATATGAGATCCTGCTGGAGTTTGTGAAGGAAGAACTGGAAGAAAAATCCGCAGGAAAATCTGGAAATCAGGATCCTGAGGTGGAGAATCCTGCGGGAAAAGCTGCGGAAGATTGCAGAGGAATGGAAACTGCGACCTGGGAAAAGGTGGCAGACAGCATGATCTACGACCTGTATCTTCGCGAAAACCTGAAAAGCCATCCATCCTTTGAGTATGACCAGAAGCCCTATGAGAAAGCAGTCTGGGAGTACAGGCGCCAGGAAAAGGTGCCCAAGACAGCGCATATTGAGGTGTTCCGGGATGGAAAAATATTGCTGTTTGACTATGAAAACCGGGATCCACTGCTTCATAATGCGGCAGTGAAGGAAATTCAGATATAATAAAGAAAGGGTGTAACTGTTCGGCTGGCCGTATTGACATGGCGTATATTTGTAGTCTGTAAAGTGCCGGATGGTTATGAGAGGTTAAAAATTATGGGAATGTTTGATCCAAAGAAAAGAAAACTTGTAACTGCGATCATTGCTGTTATTCTTGTTCTGGCAATGGTAGTTCCTGCTGTCCTCTCTCTTCTTCTGTAGGGAAAAGAGAAAATGAGGCTTGGAAAAGCGGCTATGGAAGCACTGCAGGCTGAAATCAGCGGGCTTCTTACGCCTGGAAACGAACTGGTGGTGGCTGGAGCCATTGCTCTTTACGGCACAGCGCAGATTGCAAGGGAAAAACATGAGATTTTAAGAGAGCATTTTTCAGAAGGTTTTTTACGGGAGGCAGAGAATCTGAGAACCCTTTACGGGACTGCGGATGAGATAAATGTAAAAGAGGCTGGCGCTACCGCTTTTTATGCAATGGGTGAGGGTGGTTTTCTGAGTGCTCTGTGGAAGATGGCGGAGGCTTCCCAGGTGGGACTGGAAATGGATTTTTCCAAGGTACCCATACGCCAGGAGACAATTGAAATTTGTGAAATCTTTGACATTAATCCTTATAAGCTGAATTCGGAAGGGGCTGTTCTGATCGGTATTCCGGCAGGAGAAGCATTGGTGCAGGAGCTTCGCAGAATGGGCATGATGGCTGCTGTGATTGGACAGACGAATGCTGGAAATGACAGAATGCTTTACTACAATGGGAATGGCAGGTATCTGGAGCGGCCGGCTAAAGACGAGATATATAAGATATTGCCTTAAAATCGAAATAAAACTGCTGTAATTACAGGAGAGTATAAAAACTATGGGAACATTAAACATTGTACTTCATGAGCCGGAGATTCCGGCGAACACAGGAAATATAGGACGTACCTGCGTGGCTACAGGAACCAGGCTCCATCTGATCGAGCCGTTGGGATTTTCATTAAGTGAGAAAGCACTGAAACGTGCCGGAATGGACTACTGGAAAGATCTGGATGTAACTACTTATCTGGATTATGAAGATTTTCTTGAGAGAAATCCTGGAGCGAAGATTTATTATGCGACTACGAAAGCACCTCAGACTTATGCGGATGTGAAGTATGAGGACGATTGCTTTATCATGTTTGGCAAGGAGAGTGCCGGAATCCCGGAAGAGATTCTTCGTGACAATCAGGAGACCTGCGTAAGGATTCCCATGCTGGGAGAAACAAGATCTCTGAATCTGAGTAATTCGGTTGCCATTATTCTTTATGAAGCCTTTCGTCAGCATGACTTTGCCCATCTGAAACTGGAGGGGCATCTGCGCAAGTATGATTGGAAATAGTAAAAGACCTGGAGCTTTTTTCGAACACGCTCCAGGTCTTCGTTTATAAAAAGAATTGCTGAATAATTTATTTTGCTTTCTTTAAAGTAAAAATGAATTCTGTTCCAACACCTTCTGTGCTGATCACATTAATATTCTGATTATGAGCTTTGATGATCTCTTTTACAATAGAAAGCCCAAGTCCTGTACCTTTCCGGTCTTTTCCGCGGGAGGTATCTGTCTTGTAAAATCTGTCCCACACCTTGGACAGGCTGTCCTTGGGGATTCCCACTCCGTGATCCTTCACAGAAACGAAAACCTTATCATTTTTTACGGATGTTTCAATGTTGATCGAGGAATTGTCATTACTGAATTTGATTGCATTGTCCAATAAATTGTACAGTACCTGCTGAATCTGTTCCATATCTGCCTCTACGAACAGCTCTCTTCCGGAAAGCAGCAGTTCCAGGTCAATATTCTTTTTGGAACAGATTACCTCAAAAGTATTGGCAGTATTTTTGATCACATCATTAATATCAAATTTGCGGATATTCATCATCCGTTTCCGTTCATCCAGATCATTCAGCACCAGAAGGCTTCGCGTCAGTTTTTCCAGACGGTCAGCTTCATGGGAAATGATGTTTAAATATTTGTCCTGTAATTCCGGGGGAATGGTGCCATCCAGAATTGCCTCCACATATCCTTTGATGGAAGTCAGAGGAGAGCGGAAATCGTGGGAAACATTGGCAATAAAGGTTCGCTGGTATTCTCCGTTCTGGTTGATCTTGTCTGCCATGTAGTTCAGGGTTTTGGCAAGATAGCCCATTTCATCCTCGGATTTCACTGGAATGCGATAGCTCAGATCTCCGTTGGCATATTCGGAAGCCCCCTTGATGATCTGCTGCATTGGAGTATGGATCCATTTCTGATAGCAGAGAAGGAGCAGTCCGCACAAGGCATACACGGCAAAAAAAACCATCTGAAGAATTCCAAGAAGACCGCTTCGTTTCTGATAAAGCTGCTGCATGTCATAATGGTAGGTAACATAGCCTTCTGTTACACCGGAATTTTCCACCGGTATCATCACATTAAGATGGGGACTGGAAAAATAGCCATAAAAATTACTGATCTGATATTGGGTATTAAGCCAGGAATCCAGATCAGAATAGGGTATGGAAATTGTGTTTGCAGCAGAGACTTTTTCAGAGGATGCTCCATTCTCTGGGATTTTATCTGTTTCTGAAGTCTGAACTTCAGAATCGGCAGTGGATTTCGCAGAACTGAAGTTATATTCCAGATTTGAGGACTGCACGATCACATGGAAATTTTTATCCAGGATCAGTATCCCGGCTTCCTCTCCGGAAGCCAGAATATCCATAATCTTTTCCAGTCCTTTGTTATCATTGTCTGCAACCTGTTGTGTTGTGACAGCATCAGAAGCAAATCGTACAGCACTGTCATACAGCCTTGCGCCAACTTCTTCTTCCAGATAGGTTTCCACGAAATGAGAGCCACCTGCTGTAGCGAAAAGGAAGCCTACAATTCCAATGAAAATATAACTGCAGATCAGTTTGCTGTGAACCGTTTTTCTCATTCGCTTTTTACCTCGAACTTATATCCGATTCCCCAGACTGTTGAAATAGACCAGTTCGGATGATCTTTGATTTTTTCGCGCAGACGTTTAATGTGAACGTCTACCGTTCTGGTATCGCCAATATATTCGTAGCCCCAGATGTGGTCCAGAAGCTGCTCTCTGGTGAATACCTGATTCGGTGAGGAAGCAAGGAAATAGAGAAGCTCCAGCTCCTTAGGCGGCATGTCTACCTGTTTTCCCATATAAGTAACGGAGTAGTTGGTAAGGTTGACAATAAGATCCGGATAAGTGGCACATTTCTCATCGCTTACAACTGCAGCCTGTTTTGGCTGGAAACGGCGGAGAACTGCGCGGACACGGGCAACCAGTTCTTTTGAATCAAAAGGCTTGATAATGTAGTCGTCGGCGCCAAGCTCCAGGCCAAGTACCTTGTCAAAGGTTTCTCCTTTTGCGGAAAGCATAATGATCGGCACGTCTGAGGTGTGGCGGATCTCACGGCAGACCTGATAGCCGTCAATACCTGGAAGCATCAGATCCAGAAGAATCAGGTTCGGGCGAAAAGTCTGAAATTCTTTTAAAGCCAGCTCGCCATCGTTTACAATTTTTGTTTCGAAACATTCTTTGGTAAGATACAGAGAAATCAGCTCTGCAATATTGTTGTCATCATCGACAATGAGGATTTTCTGTTTAGCAACCATAGTTTCTCCTTATAAAATATAGTTATTTCTTAAATTCTACAATGGTAACACCAGCATCTCCTTCGCCAAATTCAGCCAGGTGGAAATCTGCCACATGCTTCTGACGGCGGAGATAATTGTGTACCCCTTTTCGAAGGGCACCGGTACCTTTACCATGTACGATACGCACGCTCTTTAAGTGTGCCAGATAGGCGTCATCCAGATATTTATCCAGTTCTGCCACAGCCTCATCTACAGTTTTTCCAAGAAGATTGATTTCAGTGGAAACACTGGTAGACTTGGACATGCGGATCTTGCCTGCTCCTGTTCTGGAAAGTCCAGGAGTGTTGATAACTGGTTCGTCAACAAGCTCCAGGTCAGAAATATGAACCTTGGAACGGATGATACCCATCTGTACAAAAAGAAAGCCTTTGGAATCGGGATGACTGCTGACAGTTCCTTTCAGATTCATGCTCAGTACCTGAACGGTATCTCCAAGGGAAAGATCCTTAGGCTTCAGCTCTTTTTTCGGTTTCTTTACGGTGGTGTTCATGGACATGCCCTTTTCGGCTTTGTTCATGCGGTTTCTAAGATTCTGGCGTTCTTTTTCAATGGCAGCAGTGTCCACGTGATCTTTCTGGAATTTGTGGAACATTTTCATGGTCTGATCTGCGTATTCCTTAGCATCTGCAAGAATCTTACGGGCTTCTTCGTTGGCTTCGCGCAAGATCCGCTCTTTACGTTCGTCCAGCTTCTCCTGCTTGGACTCTAACTCCTGTTTCAAGGAAGCAATCTGGGTTTTGTAACGCTCTGCTTCCTGACGCTCGTTTTCGATGATCACGCGGCTGTTTTCCAGGGAGGTAAGTACATCCTCGAAGGACTCGTCCTTCTGGCTGATCTGATCTTTGGCGCGCTCAATGATAAAGTCCGGAAGTCCAAGTTTGGAAGAAATTGCAAAGGCATTACTCTTTCCAGGAACACCGATGAGCAGGCGGTAAGTAGGACGCAGGGTTTCCACATTAAACTCACAGCAGGCATTTTCAACGCCGTCAGTGGACAGGGCGTAAACTTTCAGTTCACTGTAATGGGTGGTTGCCATAGTGCGGATGCCTTGTTCATGCAGGAAGGACAAAATGGAGATGGCAAGTGCCGCTCCTTCTGTCGGGTCGGTACCAGCGCCAAGCTCATCAAAAAGCACCAGAGAGTCCTGATCTGCTTTTTTCAGGAAAGACACTACGTTGGTCATATGTGAGGAAAAGGTACTGAGAGACTGCTCGATGCTCTGCTCGTCCCCGATATCTGCGTAAACCTCACGGAAAACAGAAAGCTCGGAGCGGTCCAGGGCTGGAATGTGAAGTCCCGCCTGTCCCATCAGGGTCAGAAGTCCAACTGTCTTAAGGGAAACGGTTTTACCACCAGTATTTGGTCCGGTTACAACAAGGAGGTCGAAGTCTTCTCCAAGACGGATGTCAATGGGAACGGCTTTTTTTCTGGGAATGAGCGGGTGGCGTGCCTGTTTCAGGTGAATGCGTTTCTCTGTATTGAAAATGGGTTCTGTGGCATTCATATCCAGTGCAAGTCCTGCTCTGGCAAAAATGAAATCCAGCTGGATCATAATGTCAAGGTCTGCGCGAATGGCGTCCACATTCTGGGCTGTCTGTTCACTTAAGGTAGCGAGAACTGCCTCAATCTCTTTCTGTTCTTGAAGCTCCAGCTCGCGGATGTCGTTGTTTAGTTTGACAATCGCCAGAGGCTCAATGAATAAAGTGGAGCCGGTGGAAGACTGGTCGTGGATCATACCTGGAACCTGACCTTTGTATTCGGCTTTTACCGGGATACAGTAGCGGCCGTTTCGCATGGTGATAACGGAGTCCTGAAGGTAATTGCGGGCGCTGCCGTTTACCAGAGAGGCCAGCTGGGTGTGGATGCGGTCATTGGCAACTTTCATGCTGCGGCGTACATGCATCAGACCGGCACTGGCGTCGTCACTGATTTCGTCCTGGGAAATGATGCAGCGGCGGATTTCGGCTGAGAGGGGAGTCAATGGCTCCAAACTCTCAAACATGCCGTCCAGAGAGTCTTCTCTTGCATCTCCGCGCTCATTTCGGGAGTAGGCTTTGACACGGTTGGTATTTTCCAGAAGTCCGGCAATGGCAAGGAGTTCGGAAATTCCAAGGGAACTTCCGATTTCCAGACGTTTCAGTGAGCCGCGCACGTCTTTTACGCTTCCAAAGGAGATGTTTCCTTTCTGGAAAAGGCGTGTGAGGGCGTCTCTGGTCTGGGTCTGCATATGACGGATTTCGTAAACATCTTCAGAGGGCAGGAGGTGCCTGCACAGGTCTTTCCCCATCTGGGAAGAAGCCTTCTCTGTCAGTTGGTCGATAATCTTGTAGTATTCAAGTGATTTTAAAGCTTTTGGATTCATAATATCTCCTATAAATCAATTGCTATTTAATGTGTTGGTCGTTATTCCGGACGCGATTTCACAATGTATATTCACCGCCGCGCGTCGCAACGTTCCGGCAAGCTAATGACTAACTACGACTAAGACGCTCAGGAGAGCCTTCGCGCCTAAGTCTCCGTAAGTCATGGATCTCGCCTCCACTAAAACCGCTCCTGAAATGCGCGGCTTGCGAATATACATTGCAAAATCGCTGGTTACTGGAAAGGGAAGAAAGAAACAGTAACGACAACAACGAGTGATGAGAGGAAGTAGTTGGTATTCCGCAACTTTATTGTTTTTTGCCAATCTATCGTTGCAAAAAAAGTATAGAGAAACCAGTCACTCACTCTCCCCCCTTCGTTAAAAGTTCTTACCAACCAACAAGTCCCAGCCAGTACACAGCATTTGGGCAATGTGTATTACTCTAGCGAGCCATTTCAGGCGCGTTCTTAGCGAAGATGAAATCCAACGCTTACGAAGACTTATGCGTGAGTGCTCTCCCGAACGCATTAATCGCAGTTAGCGATTAGTTCATCGGAGCGTTGCGCCGGCGAGAGAGTAATACACATTATCCAAATGCGTCCCTCCTAAAGAACTTTATGCGAATTCTTGTTTTCTGCGTATCGCAAAGCGTGTTGCTGTTCACATAATAAACAACAGCCCAATATTCTGTCAATTCCTATTTATACGTCAAAAAACATTGTAAAATCAACCTCTTTGGCGTATAATATACATACAAACCCAAAGGAGGTCCTCTATAAAATGAAAGACACTAAACATAAAATTCTGACTCTGGCTGCGTTGACTACGATTGCCGCTGGCGTCATCCATCTCACCAATAGAGTAATTGTTGCCTCTTCCCAGTTAAAAGAAATGCTTGATTTTTCCAATCACAACTATTATAATTGGCGATTCGGAAAAATTTATTATACCAAGAAGGGAAAAGGTTCTCCACTTCTTCTTATTCATGATACAATGCCTGGAGCCAGTGGATACGAATGGTCTCGTGTTGAAGATCAGCTCTCTCAGGAACACACCGTATATACCCTCGATCTATTAGGTTGCGGACGTTCGGAAAAGGCTGGAATTACATATACAAATTTTCTTTTCGTACAAATCATCTGCGATTTTATAAAAAATGTAATTAAAGAGAAAACCGACATCATTGCAAGTGGTTTCTCATGTTCATTTGTTACTACTGCCGCTGCTTACGATAAAGAAAGCATTAATAAAATCATGTTTATTAATCCGGTAAGCATGATTTCTCTTGCCCAAACTACCACAAAAAAAGATAAATTATTCAAATTTTTTATCGAACTGCCTATATTTGGAACCTTTATCTACCATATAATTGTTTCACGTGAAACAATTAATGATTTCTTCCTTGATAATCTTTATTATAATCCATTCCATGTAGATAAAGATGTCCTGGATGCATATTATGAAGCTGCGCACAAAGGTGGTTATTATGCAAAATGCCTATACTCCAGCCAAAGTGCTAAATATATGAATATCAACATTCGCCATGCTGTAGAATCAATTGATAATAGTATTTATATCGTAGAGGGCGAAGACGAACCAAATGGTGCCGCAATTGTAGAAGCTTATCAGAAAGTAAATCCAGCAATTGAGTCAGCAACTATTTCATGTTCCAAGCATTTTCCACATATTGAGAATGTAGAAGCGTTTCTTGAGCAGGTTGGTGCATTCTTCTAAAAATAAAGTTATAGATATGTCTTCAAAGCAGAATAAAAACTTCGAAATTGTACAATATAATTTCGAAGTTTTTTGTTTTTGTAATGATAATTTATTATACTTTATACTTTTCCTGTTCTTTCTATATTTCCAGAGCATATTTAAAAAGCTTTCTGCAAGATGTACGTCACAATTTGTGGGGCTTTGACCAGGATGAGGTTGTCGTAGCGAACTATGGCAGTCAAATTCAAGAAAAATATACTGTAAAGTAGGGTATGCAGATCGCGAAAATGATTTTTTTGATACATTCCAAAACGTGTTTGAAAAGGGCTTTCTGCAAGATGTACGCCACAATTTGTGGGTGAGTTAGCCAGGATGAGGGTGCTGTAGCGTGCTACAACACCCAACTACAGGTAAAATATACTGCAAATTGGGGTGTGCAGATCGCGAAATGATTTTTAAAATATATCTCAGAGCTCTTTTCGTATTATTTTGTTATTTTTTCAATTATGCGTTGTTCTATTTTATCTTTATACAATCTTTTTGTTTTAATCAGAATTGTTTAAAAGTATATTTCCGCATGACAATATATTTTTTAGAGGATTTTTACGGTTTCATTTGCTTGTTTTGTTATTTATAGTACATTAAATAGGTCTTTGTTGTGTCATTATGTTGTCAAGTGTCATTTTTTGGACTTTATCGCGTATTTTAATGGGTTTTTATTTTATAAATGTTATTATTACATTTTATATTTACCGTAATATTGCAGAAAGTAAAAGCAAAGTTTCTGTTTTCGGACTTTTCATACAGTCAACTAATTTAAAACCATATGAGTAAAAGTCAAAGATTTTAAAAATTTATTTTCAAAAAATGCATATAGAAATTTAAACAGATAAAATAGCCAACGTTAATTACATATTTCATACCGTTTGAAATGTCAGCGGACCAGAGCGTGTTTGAAAAGGCATTCTGCAAAATATACCGTAAAATTGGGCACGTAGATTTCAGGAATGCTTTTTCAAGTACTCTCTCACACATTATTTTTTGAACTAACTATACCCCCACCTCCTGTGGATCCGCTCGCACAAATAAACCTTAGAGCCTGTTTAAAAAAGCTTTCTGCAAGATGTGTGTCACAATTTGTGGGAGATTTCGCCCGGATGAGAGCGCCGTAGTAGGCTACGGCAACCGAATTCGGTTGAAATATACCGCAAAGTGGGGCGTGCAGATTGCGGGACTGCTTTTTTCAAACACGTTCTAGCGTAGTCCGCCACGCGTTTTTTCATCCATCCCTCAATTCCACGTAGCCTGCTTGATTAGTGTAGTTACTCATAAAACAATATATACGCATATTCATATTCGATAGAATTTTTATGCAGAAGGCAATTCAACAGTTTTTCCAAGCAACAAAAAAAGATCCTTGTCCTGTTCTTTTCACAGGCAAAGATCTTTTTTAGCATATTTTTTAGCTACTCTTCAACATCCTCTGAAGTCTCTGTCGTTTCTGTTTCAGCATTATCTGTAGAGACATTTGTTTCAGGATCTGCTGTCTCAGCGCTTTCGTTTTTCTCTTTTTCACCAGTTACAGATTCAAATGCCTGAAATAGTTCTTTCACTGTCATTTTATTTACCAGATATACTTTTTTGTTTATAACAGCGGCATAGTAATTTGTATCATAGGAATAATACTCCACTTCCATTTCATTGCCATCTATATCTGTAAATTTCACAGTCATTTCCGGATCTGCATTGGACTTAAATTCATCAGTCAGACGTTTCTGCGCTGTCATGTTGATCAGCTTATTGTAGAACGTTGTAAATGTTGTGCTGTCCAGATCTTTTCCATTTAGTGTATAAGATAAGGTTACACTGGTTGAACTTGTGGTGCTTGCAGTAGAAGAACTGTCATCTGTATTTTCAGTATCTTCGCCAGTCAAATCACCTGATGAAGTGTTATCATCAGCAGCATTTCCCTCTACATCGTTGCCGTCGGCAACATCACTGCTGGTACTATCTGTTGTATCTTCATCTTCCGTCTCATTATTCGATGTTTCTACGTTTTCATCCTCAGATGTTTCACGTGAAACATTTACGATATAATCTTCTCCTCCGTAGTTCACATCCAGAGTATCCAGATTATTTGCAGACAAATAGCTTACTGTCAAATCCCAGAAATCAGCATTTGTTTTTCCAAGGAAAGTATCAAGAGAATCCTCGGATATTGTATAAATTTCGTTGCTGTCATTCACCCGAACATATCTTCCACCATCTGAAGATTGATCTCCAACCTGAATTACAAGTTCTCTGTCAACCATTTCAGTTTCCGGTTCTGAATCTTCTTCTGCATCTTCAGAACTTTCTGCGGATTCAGTATCTGCTGTTTCCACCCCAGCCTCGTCATCTGATTCAGTTACATCTGTATCTTCTGCTTCGACGTTGTCATCTGCTGTTTCATCTGTATTCTCATTTTCTACAGCTTCTGAATCTTCTGTGTCTGCCACATCCACATCTTCATCTAAGCTTTCGTTTCCATCTGTCTCAGAATCCGCATCTTCATCTGAGCTTTCGTTTCCATCTGTCTCAGAATCCGCATCTTCATCCAAGCTTTCGCTTCCATCTGTTTCAGAATCCGCATTTTCATCCGCCTGGTTCTCATCCCCAGATGCCTCTGAGACCTCCTCATCGCCATTTTCAGCCTCGTTTTCATCATCAGTGGACTCTTTCTCAACTTTCTCCTGATAATCCACTGTAATCTCTGCATACGGCTTATCTAATCCATACTGAGAGAGCTCATCTTCTGCGCAGTTATAATTTACATAACTTGCATAAGCCACACTGGATAATGTACTGGCTAAGGAAGTGGCCTTCGCGGAATCTGCTTTCTCAGTCTCTCCATCACCAGTAATATTCCAGAAATTATTTTTATCTTTCTCTACAACATAGGAAGAATCCTTTCCATCTACAGAAATTTTGCTGACCGTAGAGGAATCCACAGTTGGGAAAACGCCGCTTTTTGCAAAGTCGTACAAAGTTCCCTCAAAAGAAGAAAACGTGGAATTGCTTACTACATAAACTGTAGAAGAATCCTTGTTCAAGTCAATGTATTCCTGACTTGTGGAATCATTCTCCATTCCAAGCTGGATTACTGTCGTTTCCCCATCTTCTGTGGTAACCGTGATCGTGTTATCCGGCTGATCCAGTTCATATTCTGATGCATCCTCCACATTTTCCAGTGTTCTTTCCGCTTTTATAGAATTCAGGGAGCTGACCAGTGTATCGATTTTATCCTGATCTACCGGGAAACCAGTTTCATCACTTTTCACCCAGGAATCTCCATCTTTTTCAAAGGTAACTTCTTTTTTATCAATTACAAATTTTATTGATTTCACATCAGCAGACGCTATGGAAATAATTTCCGGATTTTCTTCCTCCGCACTTTCAGTATCCGCGGCCTCCTGCTTGGCTACGTAGGCTTTTACGCCTACGTATGCGCCGCTGAGAACAACCAAAACGCCCACTGCTGTAATAAGATTTACTGATTTTTTCTTCATCAGGCTTTTCTCCTCTTTAACCAAATCATAAATCCAATCAACAGGAATGCTCCAGGAATCAGACCAATGGTACAGATTTTCCAGAAGCTTGCATCATATGCTGTCAAAGTCAGATAAGATACTTCCAGACTCTTTGATGGGATAGAAACTGTTGTACTGTCTTCTGTGTCTACCAGAGAACTTAAAGAAGCCATCACAAGTTTCTCATTTCCACCAGAAACCATCTGATTGATCTGGCTCTGCAGCAGATTTGATGTGGAATAATAAATAATATGAGTCTCTTTATCATCATCTACAGTCTCTGTAATGCTGACACCCAGGTCAAATGGGCCATCCACATCACCGTCTTCCTTTTCAAGAGAACCGCTGTTCAAATCTGTCTTTGAATATGCGCTGTCGGAAGTTGTAAGAAGGCTTTCAATATTCACAGTGTCTCTCACATCATCAGATTTCTGGATTCCCTGCGCATACGGCATCAGAATGTAATATCCGGAAGAAGCCACATCAGATGTAATATCTGTGCTGTTTACAGTTGGAACCAGGTAGTACGGCATCTGAGCGGCATAATGCTGTGCATTTCCTTCAAATACCAGGCCATCTACTCTGCTTACGCCGTAGTTTTCCAGCACTGCATCAAAGTTTTCCATTTTTTCTCCTGTGTAATCGGAGAAAATCATTGCTTTTCCACCATTTTCCAGATAATCGATCAATGCAGTCTTCTCATCCTCTGAGATATCCGTTGTAGGAGAATCAATCAGCAGACAGCTGGCATCCTCTGGAACGCTTCCTTCTGTGAGCAGATTCAGGGATTTGATTTCCATGTTTGCTTTCTCAATATCTTCCTTGATCGTAGAATCAAGCTCCTGCTCTCCATGTCCCTCTAATGTGTACAATACCGGCAGGTTTTCACTGGTTACATATGCGATGGCACTTGTGATCTGACCTTCGCCGTCGAAGCCCGTTGTCTGATAACTGTATGTGTTGTAATCCATTGTAGATTCGTAAATATTGTTATAATTTACAACCTTATTTCTGTCTCCGCATACAACAATTAAGCTATTAGAGGAAAGGTTGTCACTGGTGTATTCACTGACAAATTTAGGATTGACCACTGGATCTTTCTGTTCCACCTTAATATGATCAGATTCATCTGCATATCTTTGAAGCAGATTACTGATAGTCTCATCCTCACTTCCGCTCTGGGCGATCTGATATATGGTTACATCCTTGTCCAGATCTTTCAGCATCGCTTTTGTCTCATCACCGATGGTGTAAAGTTTTTCGGAGCTGATATCCAGCTGCGTATACTTTGAAGGAAGATTTCCTACAATCATATTTATAACAATAATGATAGCAACGAAAACAACAATCATAACAGAACTGTAGCTTCCATTTTTCAAGTACTTTTTATTAATACTGTCTTTAAATTTTCGTTTTTCTTTTTTGTTATTATTGTTATTATTTTCAACGTTTTCGATATTAATTACGTTTTTATCGTTATTATCAATATTGTTATCATTTTTCTTCTTAAAAAACATTTCCCCCACCTCCTTAATTCCAACGTCTCTTCAAAATTGTCTGCATGGTAAGGAATATACAAATGGCAATGACAGACAGGAAATAAAGAACTCCAGTCACATCAAAAATACTGTTTGTAAAGTTTTCAAAGTGTGAACTTAAGTTAAACACTTCAAGAACCTTCTGGATTCCTCCTTCAAACACGCTGGATTTTACAACGTAAACGATTACCAGTGCCACTTCTCCAATCACGCAGACAGCACCTGAGATCACTGCATTTTTAATCATACTGTAGATCATAAGGCTAAGCGCTATGATCAGAATGCCAAATGTCACACATGTAGACATTGCCGTCTCTGAGAAAAAGGAAGAAATTCCATTCATCATATAAAAAGCAAATAAAAATACAAAGGTAAGAACTGCTGCAATTACCTGGCTCTCAGTGATTGCTGAGAAAAATACGCCGATCGCAATGTTTGCACTTCCCAGAAGGAAAAATCCAAGGAGTGCTGTGTACGCAGAGCCAAATGCAACGGTTCCGAACTTTGACATGATCAGCGGATAGGTTGCCAGAACTGCAATAGGGATTGCATAAATAGTCACAAGTGCAAGATATTTTCCCATTACGATGCCGGATACAGATACTGGAGAAGTAAGCAGAAGCTGGTCTGTTTTCTGCTTTCTTTCCTCAGCAAGTACACGCATGGTCAGGATCGGCACTGCAATCAGAAACACAAAGGTCATGGCATTTAAAGTATATTCAAATTTCGGATAAGCAGCTGAAAGCTGGTACGCTGAAAAGTAAATACCTGCGATCAGCAACACAAAAAACATAAACAGGTAGCCGACCATGGAGGTCAGGTAGCTTTTCAGCTCTCTTTTATAAATAGCAAGCATGGTTTACTCTTCCCCCTTTTCTTTCTCAGATGCGGCAAAACTATCCTGTTTATCACCAGACAGTCCATTATCTGACACATCATTGGATACTTTGCCCGATTCATCAAAGTCTTTTTCTTCAAGTCCATTATCAAGGACAGTATCTTCGTTTTTCTCATTCAAATACTTCTCAGCATCTGCTGCCGTCTTAAAGAAAGATTTTCCGGATTTTTTTCCTGACGCATCTTTATCTTTTTTCTCGCTCTCTGTAAGTTCAAGGAAGATCTCTTCCAGAGAAACTTTCTTAGACTGCATTTCAAGGATCGGACAGCTGGCATTTACCATACTGTAGAACACTTTTTCACGCACATCCATATTCTCTTCTGTTCCCACTGTAATGGCGTATACGCCTTCCTCCGGGCTTTTCTTTACCGTAACCTCTTTTACCCCTTCTACGGCCTCCAGAGCGGCTCTGATAGTGTCTTTCTGACCTTTTACAAGCAGATTCAGGTTGTTTGAGCCTGCTGCCAGTTTTCCCAGATTCTCAGGGGTATCGCTGGCTACCAGTTTTCCATGGGAAATGATCAGCACGTAGTCGCAAACGGCGCTGACTTCGGACAAAATATGGGAGCTAAGGATAACGGTGTGTTTCTGTTTCAGGCCTTTGATCAGATCGCGGATTTCGTTGATCTGTTTTGGGTCAAGACCGACAGTCGGCTCATCCAGAATAATAACCTCCGGGTAACCAAGCACAGCCTGCGCAATACCAACTCTCTGTCTGTAACCTTTAGAAAGGTTCTTGATCAGACGATTTTTCATGTCAGTAATCTTTACCATGTCCATGATTTCTTCGATCATAGTGGCTTTTTTATCTTTAGGAATTTTCTTCAGATCTGCTACGAATTTCAGATATTCCAGAACGGTCATATCAAAATAAAGGGGCGGCATTTCGGGTAGATATCCGATGCATTTTTTTGCCTCCTCAGGTTCTTCCAGAATATCATGACCGTCTATGACTACTGTTCCCTCGGTGGATGCAATATAGCCGGTTATCATATTCATGGTCGTGGATTTTCCGGCACCGTTGGGACCCAGGAAACCATAAATCTTGCCTTTCTCGATTTCAAAAGAAAGGTGGTCTACAGCGGTGTGATCACCGTAGCGTTTTACCAGATTTTTTACTTCAATCAAGTTTCTTACCTCCTTCAAGTTGCAGATGCATGGCTTATCCCATGCATCTGTTTATGATTATTTTATGTGCAACCTGTGAGGAAATTTAGATAATTATGTGAGAAATATGTGATTATTTTGTGTTAGAAATGTGTCCCAAAATAAAATACATTCCGCAAAGTGGGGCACGCAGATTGCGGGAATGATTTTTCAAACACGCTCTAAGGCACGGGGATGTGGAATAGAAAAAAAATCAAAGACAGTTGCAAGGAAGCTGGAAATCCTATGCCAGAATATACGATTAAGTGTGAGGATATTATGGTTATGTTTAAGAGCTTGGTTAGTAGCTTGGTTAATCACACTAACCAAGCTACTGACCAAACTATTCCCAATGAAGACAATTCCTTTGAAAGTGATTGAGACAGAACCTATGTTATCTCAGAAAAAATCGCCGATATTATCGGAGAGAAATATAGTACGGATTTCTTCCTCTTTCAGGACTAAAGTTATCTTAATATTAACACATATTCTACGCCAGCGGCTCCTTCGCCGGCAAGCCAGCCTTCCTGGGGTACTTCTTGGCGGTCGGTTTCATCTTCTTGATCACCACAAAAGAACGATCCATATCCGTGTCCATAAGTGGAAATTTCACTACATCCTGAACTTTTCCACCAAGGATTTTCACAGCATTTTCTGCCTGCGCAAGCTCTTCATCAATCTTGCCGGATTTATAAGAAATAAAGCTGCCACCTTCTTTTACAAAGGGGATACAATACTCGGAAAGGGTGCTTAAATTGGCTACTGCGCGGGAGACACAGAAGTCGTATTTTTCTCTGTGTTCCTTCTGTTTCGCGTAGTCTTCGGCTCTTCCGTGAAGCGCTGTTACGTCTTTTAAACCAAGCATTTCGATTACTTCATTAAGGAAATTCACCCTTTTATTCAAAGAATCCAGAAGGGTGATTTTAAGCTCCGGAAAAGCAATTTTCAGCGGGATTCCAGGGAAACCAGCGCCGGTTCCGATGTCGATCACGGACTTTCCCGTCAGCTTTTTCTGGTCAAAACTGCCAACTTTTACGATAGATAAACTGTCAAGAAAATGCTTTAAAATTACCTCGTTGTACTCGGTAATTGCAGTTAAATTCATTACCTTATTTTTCTCTACAAGGTACTCATAATAAGTGATAAACTGCTTCTTCTGCTCCTGGGACAGAGCAATTCCAAGCTCTTCTAATCCTTTCTCAAAGAGTGTTAAATCGTATTCCATATATGTCTCCTTATACCTCAAACTACTTACTTTCCAGTTGCTTAATACACAGCGTTTTTGCAAATAATATTTCTTAGCAGGTCATTTCAGGTGCGTTTTTAACGAAGATGAAATCCACTAGAGCGTGTTTGAAAAAGGCTTTCTGCAAGATGTGCGTCACAATTTGTGGGAGATTTCGCCCGGATGAGGGCGCTGCATCGGGCTACGGCAACCGAATTCGGGTGAAATATACCGCAAAGTGGAGCGTGCAGATTGCGGGAATGATTTTTCAAACAGGCTCTGGCATATGATTATTACTTGCGTAAGCGCAAAAATACGCCTTTATTAACGATTTTTCCCATACTGCTCCATATAAACCAGCAGCACCGAAATATCCGCCGGTGAAACACCGGAAATTCGGGATGCCTGTCCAATGGAAACAGGTCTGTAAAGTTCCAGTTTCTGCCGTGCCTCAATACGCAGGCTCTTTACTTTCTCATAGTCCAGATCCTCCGGGATCTTCTTGGCTTCCAGCTTCTTAAATTGCTCTACCTGCTTCATCTGGCGGCGGATATAGCCATCGTATTTAATATTAATATTTACCTGCTCCTGCACATCCCAGGCAAGTTCAGGGCGGTTCTTATCAATAGGAGCCACCTCTGCATAGGAAAGCTCCGGTCTGCGGATCAGCTCTGCAAGACTGATTCCTGACTTAAGTGGTGTGCTTCCTTTGCTTTCCAGAAGGCTCTGAACTGCCTCTGTCATACCCACATTTGTATTCTCCACACGCTGGATTTCTTCCGCTATCAAGCGTTCTTTTTCCACTACTTTTGCATAGGTTTCGTCATCTACAAGACCTACCTCCCAGCCCTTTTTACGAAGTCTCAGATCCGCATTATCCTGACGGAGAAGTAGACGGTACTCGGCACGGCTGGTCATCATACGGTATGGCTCATGGTTCTCTTTTGTAACCAGATCATCAATGAGAACACCGATATAAGCCTCAGAACGATCCAGGATCAGCTGCTCTTTTCCCAGCACTTCCATGGCTGCATTGATACCAGCGATCAGTCCCTGGGCTGCCGCCTCCTCGTAACCTGAACTTCCATTAAACTGTCCGCCACTGAAAAGACCTTTAATTTTCTTAAACTCCAGCGTTGGATAAAGCTGTCTTGGGTTAATACAATCGTACTCAATAGCATAAGCATTCTTCACAATTTTTGCATGCTCAAGGCCTGGTACGCTGTGGTACATTTCCTCCTGCACATCTTCCGGCAAAGAGCTGGACATACCGCCAATGTACATCTCATTTGTGTACATTCCCTCTGGCTCAATAAACACCTGATGTCTTTTTTTATCTGCAAAACGAACTACTTTATCCTCAATAGAAGGGCAATAACGCGGACCAGTTCCTTCGATCATACCAGAGTACAGTGGGGAACGATCCAGGTTTGCACGGATGATATCATGGGTAGCCTCATTGGTATAAGTCAGCCAGCAGGATTTCTGCTCGATCTGCACATCCTCCGGATCTGTGGAAAAAGAAAATGGCACTACTCTCTCATCCCCAAACTGCTCTTCCATCTTGCTGTAGTCGATGGTATTTCCTGCAATTCGGGCAGGTGTTCCAGTCTTGAAACGGAACATTTCAATTCCCAATTCTTTCAGAGAATCAGTCAGATAATTGGCTGCCTGCAGTCCATTTGGACCTGTATAATTGCTTACATCACCGTAAATACAGCGTGCTTTCAGATAAGTTCCAGTACACAAAACTACCGCCTTACAATGGTAGACAGCGCCGGAATACGTCTTCACACCTGTGATCTTGCCATCCTCTACCAGAAGCTTGGTAACCTCTCCCTGGCGGATGGTCAGGTTCTCCTGATTCTCCAACGTCTTTCTCATTTCATTACTGTAAGCCTGCTTATCAGCCTGAGCACGAAGGGAATGCACTGCCGGACCCTTGGAACAGTTCAGCATCTTAGACTGAATAAAAGTCTTGTCAATATTTTTTCCCATCTCTCCACCAAGAGCATCCAACTCACGGACCAGATGTCCCTTTGAACTACCGCCTACATTTGGGTTACAAGGCATCAGCGCAATACTCTCTGCGCTTACCGTAAACATGATCGTACTCAATCCCAGTCTCGCCCCAGCCAACGCTGCCTCACAGCCAGCATGTCCGGCACCGACCACTACTATGTCATAATTCTCCTCTAAATGTTTCATTTTTATCTCCTCTATAACACACTCATTCATATATTATCGCGTCCCTCTACCACTACTTACCCATACAAAACTTACTAAATATCTCATTCACCAGATCTTCCCCAACTTCTTCCCCGGTAATTTTCCCCAAGCTTCCATAAGCAGCCATCAGATCAATGGAAAAGAAGTCTTCCGGCATGCCATCCTCAATACTCTGTTTTACCATTGCAAGGCTGTCTGCTGCCTCTTCCAATGCCTCTTTGTGACGGGCATTTGTAATATAAACCTCATCGTTAAAGGAGATTTTCCCGCTGAAAAACATACTCTTAATGGTATCCGCCAGCTGGGCAATTCCAGTCTCCTCTTTCGCAGAAATCGGAATGAGAGGATGGTTGATTTTCTCCTTTAATGCCTCCATACTCACAGCCGAAGCAAGATCTGTTTTATTGTACAGTACAATTGCTTTTCTGTCTTTCAGCATTTCAATGATTTCTTCATCATTTTCATCAAGCGATGTAGAGCTGTCTACTACGTATAACACCAGATCTGCACCCTTTGCAACCTCCCGTGCCCTGGAAACACCGATTTTCTCCACCACATCCTCTGTCTCGCGAATGCCTGCCGTATCCACAATTTTCAGCGTAATTCCATGAAGGGTAATATACTCCTCCAGAATATCTCTTGTAGTACCCTCAATATCCGTTACAATGGCCTTATTTTCCCCTACAAGAAGGTTTAACAGGGAGGACTTACCTGCATTTGGCTTACCCACGATAACCGTCTCAATTCCTTCCCGGATGATCTTGCCATCTGTGGAAGTTTTCAACAACTCTTCAATGGATTTCTGCTCTTTTTCCACAATTCCATGTAATTTCTGTGGATATCCCTCCAGACTGATGTGCTCCGGATCATCCAGAGCAGACTCGATAAAAGCAATCTCGTAGATCAGGTCGCTTCGAATCTCCTTGATGGTCTTCTGTACAGAGCCTTTCAGCTGACTCATGGAGCTTTTCAACGCATATTCATTCTTCGCCTGAATCACATCCATAACTGCCTCTGCCTGGGAAAGATCCAGCCTGCCATTTAAGAAGGCTCTCTTGGTAAACTCCCCGGGACCAGCAATCTTGGCACCGTTTTTCAAAACCGTTTCCAGAACCCGGTTCATGGCATAGACACCGCCGTGACAATCAATCTCCACGGTATCTTCTCCTGTGAATGTTTTGGGTGCGCGCATGACCATGACCAGAACTTCATCCACAATTTCTTCCCCGTCATAGATATAACCATAATGAATGGTGTGGGTGGGCACTTCTTTAATTTTCTTTTTCCCGCCCTTGGAACGGTAAATGCGGGATATAACGTCCATGGCTTCCGGGCCGCTGATTCGGATGATTCCGATTCCCGAAGCACTCACAGCAGTAGATATCGCTGCAATTGTTGTATTCATGTGATTTCCTCCATGTAAATTACAATCCAAATTATAAACTTAACACATCTTATAATACCAGTGTCAAAAGGTCAAAAAGTCGTTCATGCTTGCACGAGGCGTTTGAACCTGGGACACGCCAAATATGAGAAAGCAGCGATTTACGTAGTAAATCAGCGGATTTCGAATATTTTGAGGATTGTGGGAACAGCGTAGCTGGATCGCAATCCTGGGTATCAAATGAGTGGCAAAAGACTTTTTGACACTCCTATCATCTTATTTTATTATACAAAAAAAGTTACTCCAGGGAAAGATATTAAAACAAAAGCATAACGCTTCAGTTCTTCCATCTTTCACCTGGAATAACCTCTTATTCATTCTGCAAATCTTTTATAACACATTCAGATGTTTTATGCAAGATTTACCATCTTTTTAATTTTACAACCACATGACGATACGGCTCTTCGCCCTCGCTAACAGTCTCTACATACTTATTGCCCTGAAGCGCTGAGTGAATGATTCTTCTCTCATATGGGTTCATCGGCTCAAGTACAACTGGCTTTCTGGTTTTCTTAACCTTGTAGGCAATTCCTCTTGCAAGATTCTCCAGAGTCTCTTTACGACGTCTGCGGTAATCTTCTGTATCGAGCTTTACTCTGATATAGTTTGCTTTGCCCTTATTTACAACAAGGCTTGTAAGATACTGAAGGGAGTCAAGGGTCTGTCCTCTCTTACCGATGAGAATTCCCATATCCTCTCCTTCAAAAGCAACTTCCAGACAACCGTCATTTGTGTTGTATTTGGAAGTGATCTCCACTTCACCAAGATTCATAGATGCAAATACGTCGCGAAGGAAAACAATTGCTCTCTCTTCCACTTCTTTGATCTCTGCCGGATCTGTGATGATCTCAACAGGTTTGGACTGTTTCGGCTTCTCTTCTCTTGGCTCTTTCGGCATTTTTTCTTTTGCCGGTTTTTCTTTTACAGGACGCTCCTTAAAAGGTTTCTCTTTCGGCTGGCGCGGCTGTTTTTCTTTTGGCTCTTTAAAAGGCTTTGGCTCTTTCGCCTCTTTTACAGGTGCTTTTTCTTTCACCGGCTCACTCTTTGGTGCCGGTTTCTCAGCTTTTACAAAAGGTTTGGCAGGCTTTCTATTCTGCTCTTCCTTAATCGCATCCACTTTAACAGTATCAACGATTTCCTGTATCTCATCCTCTTCAGAAACTGTATTGATCTTGCGTGCTTTAATGATTGCCGGTTTGCTTCCGATGCCAAAAAATCCGGAACTACCTTCAGAAACCACTTCAATTTCCAGCTGATCACTGGAAACACCTAATTCGATGCACGCCTTGGTGATTGCTTCATTTTTCGTTTTTGCTGAAAACTGGATAAACTCCTCCATCTATGAAACCCTCCGTTCCCGACAACAATTACTTCTTCTTGTTTCTCTCGTCAAAATCCCTGACCATATTTGCTTTTGCTGTAATACTTCCAGGTTTTGCATTTCTTGCATTCTGGTAGGATTCCTCTACTTTTCTGGCTCTCTCTTCTGCGTTTGTGTTACTGGAACCTTTATCAATCTTGGTATTGATATTCTTAGTAGACTGATTTGCCTGATTGGTGATCTTCTGCGGCGGAAGTCCTTCCTTCGTACGCTGTTTCTCCATCTTCTTCATGTTCTCGTTTACCAGATCATTGATATCCATCTTATCAAGATGACGATTGATAAACCACTGCTGAACACTTCTTACAACCGCACTTGCAATCCAGTAAATACCAAGACCTACCGGGAATGTGAAACAGAATACTGCTGACATAAGCGGCATAACCGTATTCATAGTCTTCATGGAAGCCTGCATTGTATCAACAGCTCCTTCAGCAGATGAAGTAGCCTGTGGCATAAGCTTATAGTTCAGTACCTGAGTCGCCCATGCAAGAATAGGAATCAGAAGTGCAGCGATTGCCAGTGCAATAGATGCTCCCTCAAAAGCAGCCTTAATGTAGTTCAGAGGCTGATCTGCAATGTTTAATCCACAGAAATTCTGCATTTTGGAAATTTCTGCAGACGTGGTGTTAATGGTATCTGCAAATCCCTTAAACTGATCCATTGATGCAAGATCTTTCCACTGAGATGGAGATAATGCATAAAGGAAATCGATGACAGAATTACTGGTCGCTTTTCCGTTATCCAGCGCCAGCTGTACACGAGTCATCTTATTGTCTGTGATAAAGCTCTGGATCAGGTCTGTGTAGCCACTTACGCTTGTGATCTGATCAACAAGGCCTGTGAAAACATTCTTTACACTGCCAACATAACCAGGAATTTTGTAAATAACCTGCCATAATGCCATCAGGACAGGAAACTGGATCAACAGCTGCACACAGCTGCCGGTAGGTGAAACACCGTATTTCTGATATACAAGCTGAGTTTCTTCCTGCATTTTCTGCACGGACGCCTGGTCTTTTTTATCTTTGTATTTCTTCTGTATCTTCTGAAGCTCAGGCTGCATAACAGAGCTTAATTTAGAAAACTTCTGCTGTTTAACCTGCAATGGTGTCATCAGTGCATAAATAATAATACTGAAGATAATGATACAAAGACCCAGGTTCTGAATACCCACCAGATCAAGAACTCTGTAAATCCCGTCCATGATCCAGCCCATAATAGAAGCAACCTGTCCAATAATCGGGACACTGCTCTTCGTTAATAAAATCATATCCAAGTTTGTTTCCTCCTAGGCTTTTTCGGTGTAACTATTCAATTGTCAAAGTTTGAGTTTTTGTGCTGAAAATCAGTTTAAAGTGTCATTTATTGTACACCATCTGTTTCAGTACAGTTTATGGCACAGGATCGTATCCTCCATGTGAAAAAGGATTGCAGCGCAAAATTCTCCACACTGCAAGAAGCCCGCCCTTTAACGCACCATATTTTTGAATTGCTTCTAAACCATATTGAGAACATGTGGGAATATAAGGACATTTTGTTCTCTTCATCGGCGATATATATTTCTGATAGAGACGAATCATATGAATCATGATATTCCTTGGACTAAATCTGCTCATGATAATTTCTCCTGCAAATCTGTTTCAATATTGCCGCTCCTTTACCGAACCAACAATACTGCCCAAATACCGTTTAATCTTCCACATGAAGCTCAGCCTCACGGCGGATCTTCATTCTGCCTGCAAGATGCATAAGCGCACTCTCAATCTCCTGATAGGACTTGTCCTTTGCATTTGGTCTTGCGACCACTACAATGTCCAGTCCCTGACGGAAGGATCTTTCATTCAGGCGGTAGCTCTCTCGTATCAGTCTGGTGACTCTGTGGCGTACCACACTATTCCCAACTTTTTTACTTACAGATATTCCCAGACGATTCTCCATGTGCCTGTCATGGTTCTCAAGCACATACATCACCAGATACCGATTTGCCTGTGATGTTCCTTTTCGGTATACCCTTTGGAATTCGTTATTTTTCTTTAAGGAGTCTGAGTATTCCATCTGATTCTCCTTTATATGATATTGAAATAATTATTTCTGTATAGAAGAAAAGACCACAGTAACTGCGGTCTTAACGGTCTTAAGCAGATAACTGCTTTCTTCCTTTTAATCTTCTGGCAGCTAATACTTTACGTCCGCCTTTTGTGCTCATACGAGCTCTGAAGCCATGAACTTTCGCTCTAGATCTTTTTT
>ERZ1106969.266-NODE-266-length-59479-cov-4.571688_pt1 | contig 59479 bp, 52 predicted proteins | sample MGYA00403685_ERZ1106969 | MGnify/ENA primary metagenome ERZ1106969 (study PRJEB35170, sample SAMEA104062416) | human gut metagenome | biome: human gut; feature: human-associated habitat; material: faeces | place: Denmark | collected 2012-05-18 ... | reverse complement strand
AGCTCTCAATGCGGGCTTTTACCCGGTGAATCTCCGCGTTATTGTTGGACAGCGCCCACGACGCATAGGGCTTATCTTCCAAATGCCAGCCCTGGGCCATATCTGCCTTTAGCTTTTCTACCTGCTCCGGCGTCAGCTGGGGGCAGCCGTTCAGCGTCTTGTGTTTGCGATAATAGGCGTTGACCGCTTTCATGGTTTCTTGTGACTGTTCCAGACTATCCAGCTTTTCTTGCAGCTTGTGAATGGCGTCCGGGTCGTCGGCGCTGATACCGCCCCGGCCGGTACTCTTAATCTTGTCAAGTAAGCCCTGAATGTCCCGCCATTCCCGCATGTTACTGTCCATAGCGGCGTTTTGCTTTTCCTTTTTCCGCACGGGGAAGTTGGACGGCCCGGCGATCATTACAGAGGGGACGCGGCCTAAAATCTCGTTGTGGTGGTTCATGTTGGCCGCCAGCTTCCGGCAGTAGGTGTCAAGCAACCGGTCGATTTTCTCATGGTGCATAGGGTCAACACGGCTCTTTTGCCGCTCCGCGATCTTCACGGCCTCGTCCACCATATGCCGGTATTCAGCGGTCGCGCTGCCCTGTCTGTAATCGGAAAAGCTGATTGCTTCCTTGGCGCGGCGGGCCGCCGTTTCATTGATTGCGTAATAGGTGGGTGTGATCGTTGGCACCTTGGGCGGCTCCGGGGTACTGGCCTGTTCCTGTACCGGCTGGAAAGAAAAGAGAGGGTCAAACGGCTGCCCGTCAAAAAGCAGCTCCCGACGCTGTTCAAATTGGCTTAAAACGCCCTGTTGCAGCTCGGCAAATTCTTTGTATTCGTCCAGCGTCAGGCCGTTTTCCAGCATTTCCGCTTGTGACTTTACCCAGCCCTCCCCGTAAAGGAATGTGTAAATACGGGGGTTCTCGGAAATAAAGCAAAGAGAAGAATCACGGTTATCATAGTGTCCTTTGTTATCATAATTTTCCGTTTTCCCCATGTAAACCTTGTCGTCCGCGCCTACCATAGCCACCATGCCGGTATAATTGCTGTGACAGGCAGAACGGATTTCCACCACCGGGCGCGGCTCGTAGTCATTGGCGGCGTATTCCTCCACGGTCATACCGGCGTCAGCGGCTTCCTGCTTCACTTCCTCCCGTACCTGCTTCTGATAAGCCGAAAACTCCGGGTTGGTGAAGTCCTCTTTTTTCGGACAGTCTGGTAAGTGGTATTCGCCGGTGGCCGTGTTCAGCTCATGGCGGCACTCGGCAACATAGGCTTTCAGCGCCGTATAGTAGGCCGAATTGGTGCGGTCTAAGCCGTCCGGCTCCGGGGTATCGGCAAGAACCGCCAGCACTTCATCGGCCTTTTTCTCCATGTCCGCAAGGTTACAATGCAACTGCATATAGGGGACAAACACGGTCAAAATCATTTCACGCTCGGCCACGTCCTTTTCCCATGCCTCCGGGCCATCTGTATGCAGGACGTAGTTTTTCCAGCTTTCATCATGGGTGTAATGCTCATGGTACGCCCGGATATGCTCAATCAGGCCGCCGTCGCCGTCCCCCAAATCCTGCCGCCCCTCGTAGGTGATAAGCTCCCCTTGCAGGGTATAGGCAATCGAAAATGAAGTTTTGTCGTAGCCCGTCCCATGCGCGGCGTCCAGTTCCCCAAACAGGCGGTTGGCCTCGGCAAGCGGTATTTGCTGGCCGTCGTGCAGTTTGTCGCTTTCACTCCAAAGGATTGTAACGACGGGCTGAATGGCCGGGTCAAGCTCCGGGGGCAGATTGTTCACCTGTCCGTCAATCATGTTATAATTCTGTTCGCTGCCCATTTCAGCGGCGGCCAGCGGATTTTCCGGGGCTTGTAGCTCCGGGGCCTCATTTTTTAGTGCGGCCCGCTGCTGTTCCAAAAATTGCGGCACTTCTGGAAAGTCAAAGCCCTCGTCAACGTAATAGGCCCGGTCTTGGCTGCCTTGGTGCAGCACCACAATGTCCGACATGGAAAGGGAATGTCCGGTGAAGTCCTCTGGGCGGTCGATATTGAAGCGGTTGTAAATCCGGCCCAGTGTGTCGCCCTCCGAGAGCGGGGCGGTATATACCCGGTCATAGTTCCCGGCCTCCACGGAAAGCCCCTCTTTTTTCAGCTGCTCAAAAGAGATAAAGCGGTGATAATGCAGGGCGTCGCCGTCTTTCAGCTGGTAGATGGTGAAGCTGTCCGGTTCGGTCTGTCCCGGCGTTGTCGGCTCCGGGGCCTCCACCACCGGCGCGGCCTGCTCCCTGTCCTTGGTGATCTCTTGGTATTTTTCATCAATGGAAGTAATAAGAGCTGCCGCCGTGTTGCGAATGGTTCCCAGCGACGCCTTTAGTTCCTTGGTTTGCTTATCGCTGCTCCACCCGGCGATATAGCCGAACGAATAATCAGCCGTATCTATGCCGTAGTGCTGGCAGACGGTATAGGCCACACTTTCGGCCTCCACCTCACGGGTGCGCTGGTCTTTGCGCTGCTCCGGTTGGATTTCCTTTTCTTTCTCGGCGTAGTAGTTGTGCAGGGTAGCGTGAGTGATCTCATGGATAGCCGTCTTGACGTTCTGCACCTCGGCCATGCCCTCGTTGATTGCGATACGCTGTTCGGCATAGTTGCAATAGCTCTTTGCGCCGGTGGTGATTTCCTCAAAGCCCACGGGGAACGGGGCCGCCTGCTTTAGCGCCTCGAAAAAATCCGGGTAGTGTTCCACGTCGCCGGTCAGCTCGTTCACGCCCAGAGTGGGCAGCGGTTCGCCCTCTGTTTGGCTCACATCAAAGACGGTCACAGGCTTAAAGGCCGCCCGCTGTACTTCCTCAATCTCGGTCACAGGCTTTCCGTCCGGCCCGGTCTTTTCCCGCTCCACACGCTGCTTGTAAGGACAGGGGGCCAGAATCTTAATGCCGTGTTCGTCCCGCTTGACATGCCGGTGAAAATTGTTTTTCCAATCATTATAGCCCGCTACATGTGAGGCGTCCGGGCGCTGCATGTAAATCAAAAGGGTGTTGCTGGCCGAATAGCCGTAAAACTTGGACATGGTTTTTAAGTAATCGGCGTACTTCTCACTGGAAAACAGGTCTTGCAGGCCCTTTTCCAGCTGGTCGGTGATCTCCTTTAGCTTGTCGTCCTGCTTTTGGTTCCGATATGCCATAGAAACATACTCCTTTCCCCGGCCCATAGAAAAAGCCCCGCACAGGTGGGCCGGTTCCCGTGCGGGGCGGTGTTGCGGACAGATAGGACGCTATTTTCAGAGGTACAGGATAAAAGATACAGGCCCCCACGGTTACACGCCCGCAAAGCCCCGTTTTATTGGCTTTTTAAGGCCCTATCTGTCCGCAGGACAGGGGCAAAAGGCCCGAAAAAAACAGGCCCCCGCACAGGCCCGGTCAATCCCTGTGCGGGGGCTGGCTGTTATTCTGTTTTGGGGCGTTTGCTCCTTGTAGGCGGCCTCACATTGGCGTTTAAGGCCCGTTCCCGGTCGGCGGCCCGGCGCTCGTCGCTGTACGGCTCCCGAATGGAAACACAGCTTTTCGGCACAAGATAGCTTACAGCCCCGGCTTGCGACCGTCGCTCTAAGGCCACTTTATCAGGGAATTTTCGGGCCATACGCTCCAATTTCTCCCGCAGTTTCCGGTTGTGGGTATAAACGCTTGCGGTGGCCTCGGCCTCGTTGAAAAGTACGATGGTTTCCTGCTCAATCCGTAAAAGCTCCATAGGCAGCCTCACTTTCCGGCGGGAAATTCCAGCTTGAAATTTACAAATTTCCCGCCCGTGTCGTCTAACACCACCACGGCGTCATAGGTCTTTCCGGTTTTCTCGGAATGGCAGCTGGGCAGGTCAGCCCGGCCCTCTTTTAAGAGGGCGGCGGCGATCTTGGCGGTCAGTTCCTTTTTCTTGGCGGCGAAAAAGCGGTTTTCTTTCCAGAGCGCAAAGCCGCAATCCCGGTTTTCACAGGCAAAGCCCTTTTTATTCTCCACCACACGCCCGCCGCAGCGGGGGCAGGTTCCAACGGCTTTTCTCACCGGCTGGAACAAAGACAGGTCGGCTCCCTCCGGCAGCTGGCCGTAGTCCTGCACCAGCTGGGAAGAAAGGCCCGCAATCCCGGCCATGAAGTCGGCGGCGTCAAGTTCCCCGCGTTCCACCTGCTTTAGCTTGTGTTCCCATTCAGCGGTCAGGGCCGGGGACTTGATAAGCTCCGGCAGGACGCCGATTAGCGCCGCGCCCTTGGGGGTGGGCAGCATATTTTTCTGTTTGCGCTCCACAAAGCCGGTATGCACCAGCTTTTCGATGATACCGGCGCGGGTGGCCGGGGTGCCTAACCCTTTCCGCTCGGCGTCATCCGGTATGTCACCGGCCCCGGCGCACTCCATAGCGGAAAGTAATGTGTCCTCGGTGTAGTGTTTGGGCGGGGCTGTGGTTCCCTCCCGGACAGCGGCCTTGACGCCGGGTGGCGCCTGCCCCTCGGCCAGCTCCGGCAGCGGGGCAGGTTCTTTATCTTCCGGCTTTTCTTTCAGAGTGGCCCGGAAAGCAGCGTCAACCGTTTTCCAGCCGGGAGCCGTTACCGTCCGGCCCTTGGCCGTGAACGTCTGCCCGCCGCAGGAGAGGGCCGCCACCGTTTCGGCGGTGACGTACTTTTCCCCCACGGCGCAGAGCAGCCGGGCGGCGACAAGGTGCAAAATATTTCTTTCACCGGCAGGCAGCGCCGCAAGGTCGGCCCCCGGCATGGACGGGGTGGGGATAATGGCATGGTGGTCTGATACCTTGGAGCTGTCCACCACGCGCCCGGCGTTCACCGGCATTTCCAGTCCGACCATGAACGGCAGCGCACCGGCCACAGCCTCCACCAGCGCCGGAAGCCCCGCCTCCATGTCCCCGGTCAGATACCGGGAATCGGTGCGGGGGTACGTCACCAGCTTTTTTTCATACAGGGCTTGGGTGTAGTCAAGCGTCTGCTGTGCTGTGAAGCCGTATAGCCGGTTGGCGTCCCGCTGCAAATTCGTAAGGTCGTACAGCTTGGGCGGCAGCTCGGCCCGTTCCTTTTTCTCCACAGCCTGCACCGTGGCCGTCTTGCCGTCGCAGGCTGCCCGGACGTTTTCGGCGGCCTTTTTATCGGCCAGCCGGTCGCTTTCAGCGGTGAGCGCCCCGGCGGTGAGCTGCACCGTGTAAAACTTCTGTTTCCGAAAGGCCGTGATCTCGTTTTCACGGTTCACCAGCAGGGCCAGCGTCGGGGACTGGACACGGCCCACGTTCAGGGTCGCCCCGTACAGTACAGAAAAAAGCCGGGTGGCGTTTATGCCAATCAGCCAGTCCGCCTGTGACCGGCACAGGGCGGAGCGGTACAAGCTTTCATACCCGGCCCCATCTTTCAGGCCGTTGAAGCCGTCCCGGATTGCGCTTTCCTCCATGCTGGAAATCCACAGCCGCAGGGTGGGCTTGTCGCAGCCGCAGAAGTCATACACCAGCTGGAAAATGAGCTGCCCCTCCCGCCCGGCGTCGGTAGCGCATACCACGGCGTCCACGTCAGGCCGGTGCATAAGCTCCTTTAGGACGGCCAGCTGCTTTTTCTTGTCCGGGTCGGCGGCATACTGCCAGCATTCCGGCACAATAGGCAAATCCTCATAGGCCCACTTGGAATACCTGGCGTCGTAGGCGTCGGCGGGGGCCAGCCCGACAAGGTGGCCCACACACCACGACACCAGATAACCGCCGCCCTCCATGTACCCGTCTTTCCGGGCCGTCGCTCCCAGCACATGCGCGATTGCCTGTGCTACGCTGGGCTTTTCCGCTATGACAAGTCTAAGGCTCATTCTGTTTTCCCTCCTGTTTCTCCATCATTTTTTTCAGGCAGACGCCCACACAGGGCTTGCCGGTGTTGTAGCCGCAGCCCCGGCATTTTCCGGGCGGCTTTTTATCGGGCGACGGCCCCGGACTATGCCGGGGCCGCTGCACCATCATTCTTTCAAAAGGGGAATCCGTGAAATAGGTCATTCGTCGTCCTCCGTTTCTCTGTCGTCCGTCTGGGCCTCGTCTGTCAGGCTGCCGTCGTCCAGTTCTTCCGCGCCCTCCGGCTCCGGCAGTTTGTCGTCCTCCCCATCGGTGGGGCCGTCCTCAAACTGAATATCCTCGAAGTCGTCCGCGTCGTCTAAATCCCGTTTGGGCTTTACCACCTTGAAATAATAGCCCGCGCCGCCAGCGCCCAGCACCACCAGCAGCACAATCACGATCATGCCGGTGTTGTTCTTGGCCGGGGCCGTCTGCTCCGGTGTTCCATCGGTGGCCGGGGCCTCCGGCTTTTCGCCCACGCAGCCGGCTAAATCCAGCTTGCAGACCGGGCAATCCGTATCAACCGCCCCAGCCTCACACCTATTTTTACAGGTGCAGGTTTGCGGCAGGGGTTCCGTGGTGGCCGGGGCGCTGCCTGTCCCGTCGTCCTTTTCGGCCAGCGCCAGCAGGTCGCTTTCCGTAACGGCGTTTAAGAAATACACGTTGTCGCTGTCCCTCTGTTTATCAATCACAAGGTAAAAGGTATTCTCGGCGGGGGTGACGATGGTATAAAATTCCTTGCCGTCCCCGTCGGTCACATCGTCAACAACGGTCGCCTGTCCGTCCGGGGTCAGGGGCTTTTCTTCTACCGGCTGGGAAGAAGCATTACCCGCCACTTCCATTTTTTCGGTCGTGCTGGAGGACTTGCCGCCTGCCGTTTTGGTGGTGGTTGTACCGGGGGCCGGAGTGGGCGTCGTAGTCGAGGCCGGGGGCGTCGTGGAAGTAACCGGCGTTCCGGTGGTCGGTGTCGTTGTCGGGGTGGACGTGTCCGGGCCGCTGGACGACGTATCTTTTTTGCTGCCTGTGTCCTTTTTGCTGCTTGGTTCCTCATAGTTGGGGTTGTTCAGCTGTACCGTCTTTGACTTGTTGCCCGCGTAGTCCACGGCCTGCACGGAAAGCTGTTTATAGTCGTCGTCCAAATCCCGCAGCCGCACGTCCAGCGTCCCATTTGTCAGATCGTCGTAGCGGTCGCCGTCGATGTAAACAGCGTCCACGCCGGATAAGTCGTCGTTTGCCTCCACACGCAGCAGCTTTCCGTCAATCCCCGCTTTGATGGTGGGGGCCGTCCGGTCGAAGCACTCAATATACCGGCTCTTGGCGTGGGCCTTGCCGTCCCTGTCGGTGACGGTGACATATATGGTACAGTTCTCGGTGATCTCCACACTGGCCCGGTTCCGGTCGGTCAGGTCGTCGGTCAGGTCAATCCAGCTGCCGCCGCGCTCAATCTTGTATTCAACCGTTTTCCAGCCGGTGCCGTTGTCGTCCGTGACGCGGATTTCCACGTTGGCCGCCTTGGTGTACCAGCTGGACGGGGACAGAATCGTGATGGTATAGGACGGCTCCGGGGCAGGCGTCGGCTCCGCAGCTTTACCCACGCAGCCGGTCAAGTCCAGCTTACAGACCGGGCAATCGGCGTTTACCGCGCCCGCCGCACATTTCATCGTACAGGAGCAGACGGGGGCAGGTTCCGGCTCTTTGCCGGTGCAGCCGTTTAAGTCGGTCATGCAGACGGGGCAGGCTTCATTTTTCGTCGCCTCGGTGCATTTCACGGTACAGGAGCATACAGGCGCAGGCTCCGGCTCTTTGCCGGTGCAGCCCTTTAAGTCGGCCATACAGACAGGGCAGGCTTCATTTTTCGCCGCCTCGGTGCATTTCGCGGTACAGGAGCATACAGGCGCAGGCTCCGCTTCTTTACTCGTACACTTGGAGCGGTCACAGCTGCACACCGGGCATTTCCGGTTTATCGTGTCCCTGGCGCACTTGGTTTCACAGGTGCATTTCTTGGCGCTATGGCCGGAATAGGCGGCGGGGCTTGCGTCGGCCATAGCCGGGGCCGCCATACCCAGCAGGGGGACGCACAGGGTCAGGGCGCACAGCAGGAGCGCCGCAGCCCGTTTAATCGTTGTCAGTTTCTTCATTCTCTTTTCCCTCCTTTTTTTCCAATGAAACAGGCGTCCCGCTTTGTTCCCGGAACGCCTTAATAAATGCCGCAAGCTCGGCGGGCGACGCCTCCACGCCCCGCACCAGCTCCACGATCTCCGTATTTTCCAGCTCGGTTTTCTGCTTTTCCAGCTCCCGCAGCTTGGAATTGTATTCGCTGATCTTTGCCTTGGTCTTGTCAATCTCGGCAATCACCTTATCAATTTTCGCGCTCATATACTGCCTCCTTTACAGTGTCCGGTCTTTGTGGTCGTAATGCAGGTTGCCGGACTGTACCCGCGCATGGTTGATGATTTTGATTTCCCCGCGCCCCTCGGACGCAAGGGCTTTCTTGTGTCCCTCGTCGGAGAGGAACAGGCGCATACGCTCCCCCTTGAATCCCATAGGGGAATCGTGGCTTAACACGTCAAACACAAGCATATGCCGGGTGTTCTCGTCAAACCGCGCTAAATCCATAATGTCATGCCCGGCCAGAGCGGGAGCGCCCAACGCTTTCCGGGCCTCGTCCAAAAGCTGCCCGATGGTCTTTCCCTTATCCATGTATGCCTCCTTTCGGTCAGTAGGGTAGACGCCCAAACGCATAGAAATGTTGCTGCCAGTATGGGGTGTTGATACTGGCATATTTGATGGGGTCGCCACAGTGAATCATCATGCCGTTGCCCACATAAATGCCGATATGCGACACCGGCCCGGAGCTGGCATAGGTGCCGGTAAAGAAAATACAGTCCCCCGGCCTTGCCTCACTGGGCGATACCATGGCGCATTGGTTGTAAATGCCCCCGGCAGTCGTCCGGGGCAGGTTGTAAACACCGGAATGAGTATATACCCAGCAGACGAAGCCCGAACAGTCAAAGGACGTGCCGGGGGAGCTGCCGCCCCAGACGTAGGGATAGCCTAAGTATTTTTCGGCCTCCCCGATCAGCGCCGCGAAGTCCGGGTCAGAAAGGGCCTCCCCCGGTATCTCGTAATGTTCGCCGGGGTCTAAAGTACCGCCGCCCGCGTAAACATCGTCCCACAGATAGGGCTTGTTGCCGTGGTTTACCAGTGTCGCCATGTAGATTTCTTTCTGCTCGTCTGTGAGCCGGGAAGCGGTCACGGCTTGCAGGGTCTTATTTTTCAGGGTGACGGTCAGGATATAGTAATCATAGGGTACTTCTTCCTCGTACTCGTTGCCGTCCTCGTCGGTATAGGTTTCTGTCCGGTAGCGCACTTCCACGGTTTCCACGGTGGTAAGGGTGTACTGTCCGTCAAAGAGGGCTTGCAGCTCGGCCTGTGCGCTGTCGCGGGTGTACTCTTGCAGCTTGGCGGTCAGGTAGGAAGTCAGCTCATAGGGGCCGTGAATGATCTCGTCCAGCTCATACCGGTATTCGTCATAGCCGGGGTATTCGCTTTCGATGTTGTCAATCCGGCGTTGCAGCTGATTTTCCAGTGCGGTATAGTCCTCATTGGCCCCGCGTATGTCGGTATCTTCGGAACCGTAGGACGTGCCTAAAATGCTGCTGAAGCCGCCCACCAGCATAGAGGAACAGGAGGACGTGCAGGAGCCGAAGAAAAACACCACCAGCACCACAAGGACGCCGATTGCCACGGCCCCCTTGTGCGCCCCCACAAAGGAAGTCACGGCACGGGCCATATTTCCCACAAGCCCCGCCGTTTCCTTGGCCGTTGTCCCGGCTTTTTGGGCTGTCCTCCCGGCCTCCCGCGCTGCCCTGGCATATTGCCGCTTGATACGCTGCTTTTGCTGGAACCGGGAGAGAGGGGAGCTTTTCAGTTCCGGGTGGTCTTGTAAGGAACGTTGATACAGATAGTTGACGTTGGCCTTGGCCGCCTGCTTTTCCAGCTTTCGCACCTTGGCATAGGGCGCGGCCCGGTGGCGCTCCACAAAATAAGTTGTCTGCCGGGCCATCTGTTCCACGGTCTGCCCGGTGGTCTGGGCGGCGTCCACGCCGATGTTGTCCCGCCCCTCGTCGTTGCCAAAATAGGCCGCCGTCCCCGCAGCGCCAGCCGCAAGGCCGGAAACGGGGCCGCCGTGGGTAGGGGCGGGTTTTATTTCCTGCTCAAAACGCAGGCGGTGGCGCAGCCTGCCGGTGGTAGGGTCTGCTTCCTGCCGTAGCCGGGGGCGGCGTCTGGTGGGGAGCTTATCGCGGGCCTTTTCCAGCTTTTCGTTGGCCCGGCCCGCCTTGGCCTCGGCCCGTTCAGTCTTATGTTGCTGCCGGGCGGTGGTCTTTCCGGTCTTTTCAGACTTTCCGCCCATATCGCCGGAGGCTTCCGGCGCTCCCTGCTCCGGGGGCCGTTCCTCTTTGGTGAAATGCAGCCGGGAGGGTTTGCCGCCCTCCGGGGGCCTCCCATCGTCGGCAAAGCGTCGGGCCTGCTTTTTCCCCTGCCGGTTGTCATGGGACGGATTTCCGGCACTCTGTTTCAGCTCGTCGCTGGGGGTGAAGCGCAGCCGCCCCGGTTCCTCCGGGCCGTCCGTAAAGCTGGGGCGCTTGGTGGCCTCCTGTCCGGGCCGGGGTTCGTACCGGCTGGGAGAAGAAAGCGCCTCCGGGGTGGCCGTCACATCCTCCTTGGCAAACCTCTGGTAATAGCCGGTGCGCCGTTTCCGGTCAGGGGGAGCCGGGCCGCCAGCCGCGCGGTCCCTGTCCGGTTCCTGCTCCCTCATAGCGCGGCCTCCGGCGCAGCTTTCTGCTTGGCCGCCGCAGCCTTAACCGGCGCGTTTTTCTCTTTCAGGGCTTGCAGGTTCCCCCGCACGGACGGCTTTTTTTCGGCGGCCCGTTCCAGCTTTTCCAGCTGTTCCACGGCGGCCACGGTGGATTTTTCCATGCCCTCCATCATGTCCCGGACACTACGAAGCGGGGCCAGAAGCCCCGCTTGAAAGCGCCCCTCCTTGAAAGCGTCCACTTCCTGCCGTTCCCTGCCGGTGGCAGCACGGGCCGCCTGCTTCATGTGGCCGCCCACGCTCCGCAGTTCTTCCCCCACGGCCTCCACCTTGGCAATCGTGGCCTTGGTGTCCGCTATGGAGCTGTTCAAGCCGTCACGCAGGCTGTTTAAGCTGTCCTTGACGCCCATAAACGACAGGGCTTTGTTCAGGCCCGAAAGCCCGGCGTGTTTTACCTGCTCCACAGCGCGGGCCGCTCCCTCCCTGATACTGTCCTTGATAGCGGCCAACTGCCCCCGCGCCGTCTGGACGCTGGTTTCAATGCCTGTCACCGCAGCGGCCAGGGTCTTTTTTGCAGGGCTTTGCTGCATGTCGGCCAGCTGTTTCCGTACCTGCATAAGCTCCGCAGATACAAGGTCAAACCGCTGTTCCATCGTGTCCACGTACTTTACCAGCTGGGAAAACTCCTTTGCCCGGTCGCCCTCCACTTTGGAGAGCAGGGAAAGCAGCTGTTTCACGTCGTCATTATCCCGCAGCGGCGCGTCGGCCTCTACGGGTTTCTTTCTGTTTGCCATAAATCATAGCCTCCTTTCCTGAAAAAAGCCGGTCAATATTTCTGCACATTGAACCGGCACACCTCTTTATTGAATTGTGGTTGTGGGATTGGCAGGTACTTCTTGTTGTCTACCCGGACGGAAAAGGCCAAATCCCTGTCCTTGGGATAGGGAAGCCCCGCATATTCCGGGTAAGCCGCCAAAATCCGCCTGCCCTCCTTTGTCAGCGGGTACAGGTAGCGGAACATGCGTCCGTTAATCTTATCAATCCCTTTGTACCGGCAGTAGCCGTGGGTCAGCCAGTGCCGTTTTTCAACGCCGTCAAAGGCCGCGTTTTCTTCCAGCAGAATCCGGGCGCTCCGGGGGTGTATCTTTTCCCCGGTGGCCCGATCTCGGTAAACGCTGGTGGTGAAGCTCCCCACATACTGAAAATTGCTTGCCTGATAGACATAGCCGCATTTGCCCATGATTCCGTCCGCTAACGTGTAAAGGTACAGAAAATCCGTGTTGCGGCGCAGCCATTTTACCAGCTGGGAAATGACGAGGCTCCCGAAATACTTTGTACTGTTGAAGTCGGGCAGGAAGCACATTTTCCCAATCTCGATATAGTCCATTGTTTTCAGGTCGTGCCGGGGAAACAGCTTGCGTATGGTCTGCAAGGGTTGTGTCCCCCAGCCCAGCACCACCACGCCGGACAGCTGCCCACCTACAAAGAAGCCCACAAAGTATTTGTTGAGCCGGGGCATGACTTTGGAATAGTGGTATTGCCGGATAAAGGCCACGGCCTGCATTTTCGGGATTTCCCGCACGTCAAGGGATAACGCCGGGGGCTTATGCCGTTTTCCTGTGCTGGCCCCCTCAATCATGTTCCTGTTTCTCCTGTTCCTCCGGTTTTGTCGTCATAATGCGGTACAGCTCGGTATCTTGCGGGAAGTGATCGACAAAAGGAATAATGGTGTTGCCATAGAATAGTAAGCCCTCCCCGGCGTTACTATGGGTCACATAGGAAAGCTGGGTCGGGGAAATGCCCAGCTGCCGGGCCAAAATCTGCCGGTCGCCCGCCGCTTGGGACAGCATGTAAATGAAGTCGCTGTTTTCAAAAATGTTCTCGATTTCCCGGCTGGAAAGCAGGTCTTTCACATTTTGCGTCAGGGCCGACGGTATGCCGCCCCACTTACGAAAACGCTTCCAGATTTCCACCGAATAGGCCGCCGTCTGCTCGTCTTTTAAGAGCAAATGGAACTCGTCACAGTAAAACCACGTCGTCTTATGGGCGGCCCGGTTGACGGTGACACGGTTCCACACCTGATCTTGCAGTATCAGCATGGCGATTTTCTTTAAGCCCTTGCCCAGCTCCTTAATGTCATAGCAGACAAGCCGGTTTGTCAGGTCAACGTTGGTATGGTGGTTAAAGACGTTCAGGGAGCCGGTGACGTAGATTTCAAGGGCCGTCGCAAGCCGTTTCGCTTCCGGTTCCTCCTGCTCGTTTAAGAGCGCGTATAAATCGCCCAGCACCGGCATTTTTTCCGGGCGGGGGTCTTGCAGGTAGTCCCGGTACACAAGCCGGGTGCAGCGGTCAATGACGGTCTTTTCCACCGGCTGCAAACCGTCTTTGCTGGCAACGATCAATTCACACAGGGACAGGATAAAATCGCTTTTCAGCGTCAGCGGGTTTTCCTCGTCCGAATAGTCCGGGTTAATGTCCATCGGGTTCACATATTGCGCGGACACGGGGGAGAGCTGTACCACCTGCCCGCCCAGCCGGTTTACAAGGGGCGCATACTCGGCCTCCGGGTCTGATATAATCACGTCGTCCTTGGTGGTAAGAAAAGCGTTCACGATTTCCCGCTTGGCGCTGAAACTCTTGCCGGAACCGGGGACGCCTAAAAACAGGCCGTTGGGGTTTTTCAGGCGCTTCCGGTCGGCCATGATAAGGTTGCTTGACAGGGCGTTGATACCGTAATAAAGGGCCTCCCCGCTCATAAACAATTCCTCGGTGGTGAACGGTACGAAAATCGCAAGGGACGACGTGGTAAGGCCCCGCTGTATCTCAATCTGGTTGAGGCCCAGCGGCAGGCTGCTCATTAAGCCCTGTTCCTGTTGCCAGTCCAGATGCTTCAACGTGCAGTTGTGTTTCTGGGCCACGCCCGCCACTTGGAAAATATCGTTTTCCAGCTGCCCACGGGTGGGGGCAAGGTTTACAATCAGCACGGTTGCCATAAAAAGGTGTTCGTCCCGGCTTTGCAGGCTGGTAAGGAGTGTTTGCGCCTCCCCCGCGTAGGTGATAAGGTCGGGCGGCAGCACGTCCATGTCATAGCCGGAGCGGACAGCCTTTTTCTGTTCTTCAATCTTGGTTTTCTCAATATCCGTCAGCTTGCGCTTGATGGTCTTGATTGCCTCGGCCTGATTGACGGCTTTTACATGGATATTCACAAGCAGGGAACAGTCCAGATTGAGGAAGTCGGACAGTACCCGGTCGCCCAGCTGGGACGCGCCGATCTGCAAGAATGACGCAGCGCCCCACATGTTCCCGATTCGGAACGTGCGCCCGCCCCGGAAATCGAAGCTGGACGGGGCGATAAAGTGCTTTGTCGTCAGGCCGGTATTTACGATAGCGTCCCAGTTAAACCGCAGTTTTTCCATGCCGTCCGGGTGAAAAATACCGTGCAGCACTTCCAGCCGGTCGGTGCCGGTGAGCGGTTCGGAGCGGACGCCCATACTTTTTAAGCGGTTCCGCAGGTCGGCTTCCACGCGCTCCATACGCAGCCGGGCGGCCTGCTGGTTGTCGGCCTCCATACCGTAGGTGAAATATTTGCGTTTCATCATGCCGTTGTTGCCCTTGGCAAGCTGGGTTTTCAGAATCTCGCCCAGCTCCCGGCGCACGTCGTCGAAGCCGTCCCCCTGCTCCGGTATGGTGATGGACTTCTGAAAATCAATCAGGTTTGCCCGCAGGTTCACAAAGGACATTTGCGCCCACATGGACGAATCCAGCGTATTGTAGAAGTCGCACAGGCCGTCAAAGGTCTGTTCCTTGTCCTCCGGCTGGGCCAGCTCATAGTTAATATCCGAATACCGCAGCGTCTTGGTAAAGAGCTTGTCGTTTACCTGCATAAGCCCGTCGGGGAACAGTTCGCGGTAAGGGATTGTCTGCACGGCGTCCCGTGGGATTTTACCGTCACGCTGGGCTTTCTGGATTGACCGTTTGACGCGCCGCTTTTCCGCAGCGGTTAGTTTGGCGTCAGGCCCGGCGATTTTGAGGGGCTTTTTCGGCGGGGTGGGCTTTTTTGCCGCCGCCCCTGCCGGGCTGCCCGGTTTGGCTTTTTTGTTCAAGTGTTTGCACCTCCTTGTCAAGTTGTGCCTGCCGCTCTAAGGCGGCGTACAGGTTATTGGTTTTATAGGGCCGGATTCCCGGCCACAGGAAACGGGCGCGGATAAAATGAAAGATAATCTTTTCAAGCGGCTGCCCGTCCTTTTCGTACATGCCCACCGCGAAGAATGGGAGCATGAGGCCAATCATGCACAGGGCGGAAACGTCCGTGCCGATATGCGACCGGCTGAAAAGGTAAAAGGGGATTCCCACGGCCCCGGCCAGCGTAAAGCTGATAAGCTGCCGCTTTGTGAGGTTTAAGGCAACTTTGTTTTTTACCCGGCTAAGGTCTTTTGGGACAGGTACATAGGGCATGTGTCAGCTCCTTTCTGCCCATAGGAAAAGGGCCGCCCATGACAGACGGCCCCTTAATGGGCGCTGAATACAGATTTTGCAAGGCTCCCGGTTTTGAACAGGGCGAAACAGAGCAGCAGCGTGTAACCGGCGCAGCCCCATATCGCACCGTGAATGTCCCCGCTGCTTATGGAAATGGTCTGCACTAGCACCGCGTAAATGCCGACGCACACCATGATTAAGAAGCCTTGGAAGCCCAGCGCAAACAGGGATTTCAGATAGTTCTGGCCCAGCTGCCCCCATTCCCGGTTTGCCATGGTCGCCATCGGGATAGGGCCTAACGAGGTCATTAAGTAGATTTCCAGCATACGCCCGTACACGATGATGAAAATGCACAGGGACAGGGCTTTCATGGTTAGCCCGATGATAAGCGTTTCCATCGTCAGGCCGAACAGCTCCGGTATCTCCATGGCCTCTAGCGTGGTCTGCATATCGCCCAGCGCCCCGGCCACGTCGATGTTGGCGCTGCCGCTGATAACGCCCGCGCTTTGCTGTATCACATGCTGGGACACGTCAAAGACGGCCATCACGATAGTAAAGGTGTGTGTGACGAAGTACACGGCAACGGTGGTTTTGAAAATCCACTTAAAAAACATAAATGTGTCTACATCGTGCATGTTGTTTTTTTCAATTATCATTTGAATCAGCTCATAGCAGCATACAAAGGTCAAGATCATTCCCGCTATGGGAATCATCACGGTTTCGGAAATATTCTGAATCATGGAGAAAACGCCGCCGTTAAAGCCCGACGGCGTTTGCCCCACTTGTCCCGCAATCTCTCCGACCCTTGTGTTGACTTCATCGAACAGGCCGCCCAAGTTCCCGGTAATGCAGCCAATCAGAAAGTCCTTTATCCATTCGTTGATCTGGTCGAAGATGGTTTGCATAGGCGTCTACCCGTGATTAGCCCAACAGCCCGGAGAGCATGGGGACTAAGTTCATGCCGATCAACACGACACCGCCGCCCGCCATGAGCTGTTTCATGCCCTGTGATTTTGCACCGGGATTGTCCGAGCCGTAGCCCTCCAACAGATTGATGACGCCCCACACCGCAAGGCCAGCGCCCAGCGCGATTACGAGAATAGACAGGGTATTGATTGCTTCACCGAAAAATGCCATAGAGTTTCCTCACTTTCTGCCGCGTTTCGCGGCCACATAAAATTGATGGTTGGTAGGTTCCTATATATAAAAGACGGAGCCTTGCGGCCCCGGTCTGGACATGGAAAAAGCCCCGCCGGTTTGGGGTGTTGCTAAACGGCGGGGCTGGGGGAGGGCGGTTCGTCGGCCTCGATTTCGTACACGTCGTACACGTCCCCCGGCTTGATTTTCAGTTTTGAGCTTAGAAGCGCCTCCAAATCAAAGGCGTTCTTTTTGTCCGCGTCGGCGGTGTACTTGTAGTTGGGGTGCTTTGTCAGGTCGTATTTGCTGGAAAGGAAAGGCCGGACGCCGCGCAGCTGCAAGATACATTTGCCGCCGTCCATCGTCGCCAGTTCGTCCATCGTCATAAGCTCCCGGCCCAGCTTTTGGTAGTTGGTGCCGTAGCTCCGTTGCGTCCCTCTGGTGTCGCTGGTGGTATAGCTGTCAATGCTTTCCTTGCCCAGCACTTCCACAAGGTCTTTCAGCGTGGTTTTCTCCCGGCCCCCTAAGAAAATGACCGAATCCATGTTGCCGATGATGGTTTCGGCGTTGTCCTTGTAGAGTGCTTTTAATTGAGATTGGGCCTGCAAAAACAGGCACATACTGATTTCCCTTGAACGAATGACGGCGCAAAGTTTTTCCAGCTGGGGCACCTGTCCCGTATTTGCCGCCTCGTCCCACAGGCAGCGCACATGAACCGGCAGCCGCCCGCCGTACACATCGTCGGCCTTTTCACACAGCAGATTGAAAAGCTGGGTAAAGGCCATGGCAATTAAAAAGTTAAAGGTGCTGTCCGTGTCGCTGATGATGAAGAACAGCGCCGTTTTCTGGTCGCCCAGCGTATCAAGCCCTAATTCGTCGTAACTCATGATCTCCCGGACTTCCGCAATATCGAACGGGGCCAGTCTTGCGCCACAGGAAATAAGGATAGATTTTGCGGTCTTACCCGCCGCCAGCTTGTATTTTTTGTACTGCCGCACCGCGAAATGGTTGGGCTTCTCGGATTCCAGCGCGTCAAACATCAAATCGACGGGATTTTTATAGTCCTCGTCGTCCTCCCGAACGTCCATGGCGTTGATAAGCTCCACAAGGGTATTCATGTTCTGCTCGTCCTCCGGGGCCTCGTAGTGGATATAGCCGATTAACGCGCAGTACAACAGCGTTTCGGCCTTTTCCCAAAAGGCGTCCCCGCCTTTCTGGTCGCCCTTGGTGTTGGCAATCAGGACGTTTACCAGCTTCAAAATATCCTTTTCGCTATGGATATACGCGAACGGGTTATAGTGGAAGCTCTTGCTAAAATTGATAGTATTGAATACCCGGATTTTGTACTTGGCCCGTTTCAGGGCGTTGCCACATTCGATTAAAACGCTGGCTTTTGGATCTACAATACAATAACTGGAATGTAACTGTAACAGGTTCGGTTTCAACCAGAAGCGTGTTTTTCCGCTGCCGGAGCCACCCACAATCAGGCAATTCTTATTCCGGGCCGTCGCCGGATTCTTGGGGCGGCTGTTCATTGTCAGGCTTTCGGTGGCCGTCAAAATAACGTTGTTTTCCGGCTTGGGGTCAACAAAAGGCTTTATATCCTCCGGCGTCCCCCAACGGGCGCTTCCATACTCAATGTTCTTGCGCCATTTTTTCGCGTTCTTTTTCTTGAAGTACACCACCAGCCAGATTGCGGCAGCCCCGGCCAGTCCACAAAGCAGGTCGCGGGGGTGGACGCTCGGCAGCGGGTCGCGGCCTAAGAGCGCCAGCCCGTTCACCGCGTCCATGAGCTTTTTCCCGATGTTGGCCCCGGTGGAGAGCCGGAACGCCTGCCCCAGCTTATCGGCCAGCCAGAAAATGAACAGGTACGGGAGGTTTGGCAGAACGTATTTTTTCAGCTTATCACTCATAATGTCCGTTCCCCCTTATCGTGGTGCCGCTCCCTGTTGATGGTGCCTTTCACCAGCTCCTTAAACTTGGAGAGCCGGGCCAGAATGGACGGCTTGCTTTGCTGCTTCACACGCTTTTGCGAATACTCGGTAAAAGCGGCAATCAGGGCGTCGGCGTCCTTTGCCTTGAAAAAAACAAGGTATTTCGGCGGCTGGGCGTTGTTGTCCCGCTTGACGGCAAAATCCACACCGTACTTGCGGGCCGTCCGCTCAAAGCCCTTGATATTTTTGTCGGTGATCTCAATATTGGAAACGCCCGCGCCCTGCCCGACAAGCTGCCGGACGCTCTGCTTACCCTTGTAGGTCTTGGGGACAGCCCTCTTTTGTTTGGCCGCCCGCTGCTGGGCTTCCATTTCAGCCAGCGCCTTTTCTAAAAGCCGCTTAAATGTCCGCGCCGTGAGCTTGGTTGTCTGAATCACCAGCGACGCCGTGCGGTTGTTTATATCCTCCTGCATGGTTTATCAGCCTCCTTTCCGTACAGGCTGGAAAAGAAATGCCCGGTCACAGTTCCGGGCCGTGGTGCTTGGTTTTCGGCTTGGCGGGGGCTTCCCGGCCCGGCTGTCCGGTCTGTTTCAGAGCGCCCCGGACGGATTGCTTTTCCTTGGCCGGGGTGGGCCTGCCAAACTCGGCCTTGTATTCCTCCGGGATCATACGCTCTTTACCGCAAACCTCCCGCCATTCGTCACCGGACGGCACAAGGTAGCCTTGCGGGGTAAATTGGCCCTTTTCCTGCTCCATCACGACGACGCCCAGCGACCAATCATCAACCACCGGTTTCCAGCTTTCCGGCATTTGCACCATGCCGGAATCGTACAAATAGTAGTGGCCCAGCTGCATTTCATTCTGGACGTCGGGAAGCAGCACATAAAATTCCGTATTATAGGTCAGGTCAATTACTTCCGGCAGACGCCAGTAGTTCCCAACGATCATAGCCGCCTGCATGGTGGCAAGCTCCTTTTCGTCCAGAGCTTCCAGCCGGGAGGCAAGCCAGTTCAGCCCGTCGATAGTGTCATACTTGCCAATCACGGCGTCCAGCTCCTGGAACGGCAGGTTTTCAACCGCTGAAACATAGTAGTCCGCTTTGGAGCCTTGAGGCCGGGAAACCGGCTCAATCCCCAGCCGGTCGAACAGCGCCCGCACTTTGTCGGCGTCAGTGGGCAGCGCAAGCCATTCCTGCCGGTCGTCCTCTTTGCTGTTGATAATCAGGACTTCCAGTGGCTTTTTCTCACTCATGGGCCGTGTCCTCCGTTTCTCCCTGCCCCTTGACGGTCAGAATCCCGTCTAAGGTGGTGGCGGTGATATTCAGCCGTTGGGCCACAGCGATTTCATTTTTTACCGATTCGTCCACCACACCGCCGCAGACAATCAGGACGTGGGAGCGCCGCAGCATATCGCGGGCCATGTCGATACTGTCCTTGTGTTCGCGGGGAATTTTGTCGTCAATGTAAAGCGGCAGGTACAGCCGGGGGCAGATGGGGGAAAATCCCGACTCATACACAGCCCGGCAATAACCACGGGCCACCTCCATGATTTCGTTTTCGCCGCCAGTCCATGCGGCGCTGATATATGCTAAAGGTCGTTTCATCGTGTATTGCTCCTTTCCTTGGGGCTACGGGCCGGGGCCAGTCGTCCGGCCAGCTTTGCCCGCAGCAGTTCGTTGTAGTCTTTGCCATGCTCCGCAGGGGGCGGCTTTCGCTCCACCGTGAGGGCGCGGCCCGGTAATGCCTCCTGTATGGCGGCCTCTATCCGGGCCATGCCGTTAAGCCCCGCCTTATCGTTATCCAGACACAAATACACCTGTTTGATTTCCGGGTGGTCTGTCAGGTATTGCAGCAGCGCCAGCGGGGACGTGCCGCCTAATGAAAGGTAATGGCACCTGTCCCACGGGGTACGGGCCTGCTTCCGCATGGTCGCCAGCGATAGGGCGTCTATGGGGCTTTCAAACACGGCCAGAACGCCGCAGGGCGGGCCGGTGGCGGTCAGGCAGAAGTTATACCGCTTGTCGCTTCCCGGCGCGTCGGCCTTGAAGTCGCCTACTGTGCCGCGCATACAGGCAAACCGGGCTTTCCCGGCCCTGTCCCTGCCCACAAACACACAGTTATGGTAATTCCGGCTTTCAAAGAAGATACCGGCTTTCATGCACCGGCTGATGATCTCCGAATCAATGCCCCGGCGCTGCAAATACGATACGGCGGCGGTTGCACAGCGGACCGCTTCCGGCAGCACAAAGGCCCTTGGTGGTTCCGGGGGCCTCGGTTCCGGTCTTACCAGCTGGGAAAGAACCGGGGCGGTATCGCCGCACAGCGTCCGCACGGCCTCCACAAAGGGCATATCCCGCACCTTGATTAGATAATCAAGCGCCGTCCTGCCCCCGATACCCCGCGTTGTCCAGTTCCATTTCCCGTTACTGATTACAAGGCTGTCATGGGTCTTTGTCCGGTACTCCTTATCGGTGGGGTGCTTTTTTATCAGCTCCCATGGCTCCTTGTCTTTCAGATACGAAAGCAAATCCCATTCTTTCGCCTGTTCAATCTGCTCGGTGGTTACTCCGGGCATGTGTTCACCTCCTTGTACCAGCTGGAAAAAGAAAGCGGGGCGCTCCTGTCCAGCCGTTTTCAGGCACAAAAAAAGACGGCCCTTTTCTGGTCGTCCCATAGGTACAGCATATTAAATTCATTTTTTCCCAGCCGGTAGGTTTTTACCAGCTGGTAGAAAGAGGGGGTGCAGGGGGAGAAAACGCAGACTTCCCCCATCTGCTTAAAAAAGGGCGCACTTCCCCCTATGAATAAAATTCGGTTATCGTTCCTGTTCCCGCTGCCTTTTCCGCTGCCATTGTTCCAGCAGCTTAATAATGGTATCTTCCATTTGTTTCGGCGTGTAGGATTTTGGAAAGTATTTCTTGATTTGCGTTCCCTGTAATGTCACCTTATCAACGTCTTTCTTTTCTTCGGTCATAATGGCGGTAATGACATTCTGATCGAGTTTGCCGTCTTGACTGAATTTTTTAAGGCGCTGGGCTTGGGAGAGGGACGGGGTGGCTTCTTCCAGTTTGATTTCCTCCAAAAGTAGCGTCTGCTCGTCCTTTTTCAAATAGGAAAGTTCTACGGCAGGGTTAAAGGCTATCCTCTTGGCGTCCACCATGTCCAGCAGTTCTGGGATAAGCTCGGTAAGACGTACATACCGGGAAATTTGCTTGGCACTTTCGCCTACCTGCTCCGCTAAAATATCACGGGATTTACCTTTTACAGAATGGGGGTCAACTTGACCACCATTTTCTTTTGCCGGTCTGCCCGCCTGCCGCTTCATAGCGTCCAGCTTCATTTTGAACGCAAAAGCCCGTTCGCTTGGCAGGATATTTTCACGCTGTAAGTTGCTGTCTACCATTATAATAGTAGCAGCGTCGTCGTCCAGCGCCCGGACAATTACCGGCATAGTTTCTTTTCCAGCCAGTTCAGAAGCGTGTTTACGCCGGTGTCCTGAAATCAGTTCATAGCCGCCATCGGCGCGGGGACGTGCAATCGCAGGAACCAGAACGCCGTATTCCTTGATACTTTCGGCGGTGTCCCGCATGGCGTCGTCGTCCAGCACCTTAAACGGGTGGTTTTTGAACGGGTAAAGCTCTGCCAGTGGAATATCCTGCACCTGTTCGCCGGTCACTGGCTGCCCCGTTTGAAACAAATCATCGTAAGAGGTCAGACTTATGCTGTCCAGTCCGTTGCCTTTCGGCATGTCCTAACACCTCCTTTGTCAATGACGTGTAAGCTGCCGCCGCCTTATCCGCGTACAAATCTTTGGATTCTCTGGCATAGGCATAAATGCTCTTTGCACCGGGGCCGGTTTCGGCCAGACGCACCGTGCGGGGAATGTTGGCGGGGAAAATCCGCAGATTCGCCCCGTAGGTGTCCCGTATCAGGCCGGAAATGGTCTTTGCAAGGTTTGTCTTGTCGTCAACCATCGTCAGCAGTACACCGCCAATCTTCAAATCCGGGTTTAGGTGCTGCTTGGTATTTGCAATCGTTCGTATCAGCTGCCCCAGCCCTTGTGACGCCTCATATTGCGCTTGTACGGGAATAATCACATTGTCGGCGGCGGTCAGTACATTCAGGGTGATTGCTCCCAGTGACGGCATACAATCAATCAGTACATAGTCATATGGCGCCTTAATCTGTTCAATCACTTTGTCAAGCACCGTCCTGTCATTGGAAATCACCAAATCGCGCTCGGTGCCGGACAGCTGCATATTGGCCGGTATCACGTCCACGCCCTCGGCATGGTGCAAGATTCCCTTGCCCGGCTGGATAGGCCGCCCCGCCGCCGCGTCCGTTATCAAGTCGGACAGTGTGACGGGAATCCGCTCAATCGGGCGAAAGCCTAAATTATTGGTAAGCGTCCCTTGCGGGTCGGCGTCAATCAGCAGGACTTTCCGGCCCTGCTCGGCCATACCGACGCCCAGCTGAACGGCGGTCATGGTTTTTCCGACGCCGCCCTTTTGGTTCGCTATGGCAATTACTTCACTCATTTTCAAATCACCTCCTGTTTTTGGGCAAGAAAAAAGGACAGTGGTTAGCTGCCCTTTTTAATGCTGTATGATATTATGAAACCGCCGGAATGTTCAGCATAATGTCAACGACGAATTGCGGTTCTTTCATAGTCTTGTACTCTAAACAATCTTTTTTCGCTTCGTCCCGGCTCCGCTTCCGGGTCTTTTGGTAGATCGTCACCTTGTCCAGAAAAAGCGCGGAGCTGGAATTATCCACCGTCCCGGTGTCGTGGATATGTCCCGCAAATGTAGTATCTATGCGGGTTTGCGACACCTCGGAGCATTTCGATTCCGATATAGGAACAGAAGAGCTTGCCCATCTGGAAATCGTGGCAGCCATCGTCCATCAGCTGACCAGGAACCTGACAGCAGAGCAGCTGGTAGAGCAGGGCTTTGGCCCCTACTATATTGACCATGCAACCGGCATCTGGCCCCAGGCAGCAGGGGGAATCCCATTTAACGCATGTGAATTCCAGTCCAAGGGCGATGTGATTACGGACCTTCATGAAGACCTGGCCGCGGAACAGAAGGCCAGGAGCACCTATGACAACATCCTCCGGGTTGTCAAGGACTATGATGTATGCGAGCCGATTAAGTTCTTACGGGCGCGTGAAGTGGTCCATTACCAGCGGTTTGGCGAGTGCCTGAGGATTACCCAGGATAAACTGGACAGCCGGAATTTCTATGCGTTTAATCCTGAGTTTGATATGAATACAGACCCCTGCCAGCAGTAAGGGATTGGTAAGGGACCAGGGGAAGATGGGGATGCTAAGGACAGGGATGTCTTGGGGCATCCCTGTTTTTCTGTTGGGGTCTGTCCGGGAAAGGCGCTGTCCGGAAGAGACGCTGTCCGGGAAAGGCGCTGTCCGGCAAAACGGCTGCCGTCCATGGGTTCATGATATCTTGCAGATACCGGAAAACTCAGTTATAATTTTAAGGAGTACAATATCAGGGGAAACCATAAGGAGGAGCAGCTTGAACGTAGATGAGATATTCGGGATTTTGGGAATTGAAGAGACAAGGGATGAGGATGAAATCCGGGCAGCCTACCGTAAGCTTCTGCTGGCCGCTAATCCGGAGGATGATGCAGAGGGCTTTAAACGGCTGAGGCGGGCCTATGAGGAAGCGGTTGAGTATGCCAGGACACCTGCCAATGAGGAAATACAAAGGGCAGAGTGGATGGAGGAGAGCGGGCCGGAAGGGGTTTTCCTGAGACAGCTGGCAGACATTTATACCAGCCTGCCCAGGCGTCTGGACCCTGCGGAATGGGACAGCCTTTTAAGGGAGCCGGTGCTTGGGAGCGTGGACAGCGGGGAAACTGCCAAATGGGCCATGTTCTCATATCTGTCAGAGCATTTCAGACTGCCTGTAAAAATATGGAAGATATTGGACAGGACCTTTCACATTGAAAGGAATGAGCATGAGTTTAAAGAACATCTGCCGGAGGGGTTCGTGGACTTTATGCTGGAGCGGCTGGAGACGGACGAAAGCCGGGAATTTCCCATGGACAAGCTGCAAGGAGACACTGAGGCTGACTATGACCGTTTCATCAGTGCTCTTTTTACACTACGCAATCAGGACAAGCCAGGCACCCCGGAGGAACTGGAGGAAAGAGGCAGTGCGCTTTTGCAGATGGCGTCATTGGGCATAACCCATCCATGGTATGGCGTGGAACAGGCCGGATATCTGGCCCTGACAGGGAAGACAGAGGAGGCTGCCCGGATGGCCCGTTCCCTGCTCATGGAAAACCGGGAGGATGAAGAGGTTTATATGCCGGTTGTTTCCATCCTCATAAGCTGCGGATGCCGTACGGAGGCCAGAGGGCTGTATGCCGCCTATCTGTGCGGGAAGAGGAAGACGTCCGATGGGGCTTACGAAGCCCTTATGGGCCTGGCCAGGCTGGAGGCAGAGGAGGGGCACTGGGAAAATGCCCGGGAACATGGGTGGAATGCAGGGAAGCTTAAGCAGACCCAGGAGGTGCGCGGGCTTTTGGAAAAGGCGGACCAGGAGATAATCCGGCTTTACACATCCAAAACAGACGGACCAGCCCCAGAGGAGGCGCTGCTTCTTGCCCGCTGCTTTGTCCATTCAGGGAAGGGCGGGGAGGGAAGGCAGTTTTTTGGATCACATCCGGAATGTATGCTGGATACGCCGGATTTCCATGAGCAGATGGCCATGCTTCATATGCTGGACGGCAAGTGCGGGGAGGCCCTTGAGGAGATAGGACTGTGGCGCAGGCGCCTGAAAGAGGAGGATGGCGGACAGGGAGCGGGCCTGGCCAGGAGTTATCACGTGGAAGGCCGCGTATGGCGTGACCTCTATCATCAGGAGATAAGGCGGGAAGGCAAAAGCCAGGAGCAGGCAGGGACCTTTTCAGACCGGGCGCTGGCTGCCCACAATCAGGCTGTTTTGCTGGATCCGGACAATGTGGACTACAGGTTGTACAAGGTCATGGTCCTGCGGGACAGACAGGATTACCAGGAAATGAAAAAACAGTGCAGGGAAATCCTCCGGCTGGATGAGGATGTCTACTGGGCCATCTTCTATCTTCAGGAGGCTTGCGAGCAGCTGGGCAAGGACCAGGAGGTGGTGGACGCCTTCCTGCGTGCCAGGGAGATATATGACGGACATCCGGAGATATACATAAGGGCAGTAAGGGTGTTTAAAGCATACGGGAAATATGAAAATGCCCTGAGGGTCATTGACGATGCGGGCCGGGCAGGGGTAAACAGCAGTGAGCTGCTGGTAGAGCGGATCGGGGTGCTGGACCGGCTGGCAAAGGACGCAGAGGACTGGCGCCGGGCGGATAAGTACGCGGCAGCGGTAATCCGGCACCTGGAACAGAACAAGGAGCCCCGGGAGATATTGGCAGAGGCGTATCTGAAGAGGGCATTCCTAAATGACAGCGGCAATCAGTTCAATAAATATAAAAAACTGGGACTGGACTGCAGGTATGCGGAAATCTCGCTGAGGCTCAGGGAATCGCTGTCAGCCAGATATGCACTGGGAAGATACTGGATTGAATATGGGAACCGGCCGAAACAGGCGTACCTGCATTTGAAACAGTGCGAGAAACAGGGAATGGATTACGAGAGGCTGTATTATTATATTGCCAGGTGCCATGAGCGGTTCAGGGAATGGAATAAGGCCATCGGATACTATGATAAGGCGCTTCAGAAGAATCCGGAATCCTCCAACTGCTATTGGAGGCTCAGCGTGCTTTACAAGCAGAAATACACCAGGACCCTTCAGAAGGAATATGGTGACAAAGCCTTGTATTACACCAACCTGCTGGAAGAAAAGTTCGGCCCTGGGGCAGAAAACTTCCGGCGGCGCGCAGATATCTACCTGCACATGAAGGAATATGACAAGGCCCTCAAGGAGATTGAACAGGGCATTGAAATGGACGGGGACAGCGGCATGTGGCTTTTAAAGGGAAAAATCCTCCGGGTCCTGGGCAGGTATGAGGAATCCATTGAATGCTGCGGGAAAAGCCTGGATGCCGGCGACCAGTTCGGGGCGGATGAAGAGGAATGCTTTAAGCGGGTATTCCAGTGCTTTCTGAGAAGAAAGCAGTTTGACCAGGGGATTGCATATTTTACAGAAGCCCTGGGCAGGAACCTTACGCCGGACGGCCGGGAAAAATGCCTGGAAAGCCTGATGAACCTGGAAGCGGAGGCCGGCCGCCATGACAATGCCCTTGGCTGGATAAAGCAGCAATATGGAAGCAGGGACCTGGATAAAAGATGCTGCAGTGATTGGGAGACAGAAGGTAAGCGGATTGAAGCCATACTAAATATCTGGCTGAAATTCCGGAAAGACCATGGAAGGGAAATCTGGGATAAATGCCGTGAGGCAGAGGGCATTGCATTGGAGGCCCTGGCAGATAGGACAGGGGACAAAGAAGGCCGGGCCCTGGTGTGCCAGAATGTGGGGGAGGCATGGTATTATCTTGGCAATCTGGATAAGGCACTGGAATATCTTAAAAAGGCCTATGAAATAGCCAGCCAGATGAAGAAATACGGATATTACCGGAGCCTGACCAAGATGCTCATTCGGACCCATTACTGGAGGAATGACCTGGAACAGGCAAGGAAATTCGGGGATTTATACAGGACCAGGCTTGAGTCGGACTATACGGAGTGTTCCGACCTGGGCCTTTCCGTGGAAGAACTGCTGACCAGGCCCAGCACGGAGTCCAGGCAGGTGCTTTATAATCTGTTCTGCTGGTCTTACTTTACAGGACGTTTTGAGGCTGCCCGGGAATATTTCCGCCTGATGGACAGGGAACGGGGCATGTGCTGGTGGTGCGATGAGGATGGATGTACGGAACTGATGGAAGCCAGAGGATTCCTGCTTATGCTGGACCATAAGAAGGATGAGGCGCTGGAGGCATTTTTAAGGGCCGACCAGGTAATCTGGCTGGGATGCAACAAAGATGCCCGGATGGCTGTTAAGATGCTGGAAAAGGAGACATGAATACAATGATAATCGGAATTGACCTGGGGACAACCAACAGCCTGGCCGCCTGCTTTCAGGATGGCCGGGCGTGCATCATCCCTAACCGCCTGAGGAAGAACCTGACCCCGTCCGTGGTGGCGGTGGATGAAAAGGCGCAGATACTGGTGGGGGAGACTGCCCGGGAATACGGCCGCCTTCATCCGGAGCGCATGGCGGAGGTATTTAAACGCTTTATGGGAAGTGAGCGGCAGTATGACCTGGGCGGTCACAAATTCCGGCCCGAAGACCTGTCCGCCATAGTCCTGCGTTCCCTGAAGGAGGATGCGGAGGCTTTTTTGGGCAGTCAGGTCCATGAGGCGGTCATAAGCGTGCCCGCGTATTTTGACGATAAGCGCAGAAGGGCCACGAAACTGGCAGGAGAACTGGCCGGGCTTAAGGTGGAGCGGATTATCAGCGAACCCACTGCCGCCGCCATCACATACGGCCTGTACGATAAAACAGAGAACACAAGATTCCTGGTATTTGACCTGGGCGGAGGTACATTTGACGTATCCATCCTGGAACTATGCGGACCCATCCTGGAGGTGCGGGCCGTGGCCGGGGATAACTACCTTGGGGGCGAGGATTTTACCAGGGTATTGGAGCAGGAGTTTTACGATAAAAACGGGCTGGATGAGGATGGTCTGGAATGGGAGGAGCGGGCGGCTGTCCATGAGGCGGCGGAGAATTCCAAGAAACGGTTCAGCCTGGATGGGACGGTAAGGATGCGCTGCAGGATAAAGGGAGAAGAAAAAGACCTGTCCTTGAATCCTGGGGAATATGCAGAACTCTGCCTGCCGCTGCTGGAGCGCATACGCAGACCTATCCAGAAGAGCATTGCGGATTCACATCTGAAGCTGCAGGACATTGACCAGGTAGTGTTGGTGGGCGGGGCCACGCGCATGCCGGTGATAAAGGATTTTGTGGTGAAGCTGTTCCATAAGTTCCCGGATGTGTCCGTGCATCCGGATGAGGCAGTGGCATTGGGGGCCGCCATACAGGGGGCCATGAAAAGCAGGAACAGGGAAGTCAGGGAAATGATCCTGACCGATGTATGTGCCTTTACCCTGGGGACCGAGGTGGTGAGGGAGCGCCGGGAGGGCGTCTATGAGGCCGGGCATTTCTGCCCTATCATTGAGCGCAATACGGTCATTCCCGCCAGCCGCACGGAACGGTTTTACACAATCCGCAATAACCAGGACAGGATACGCATTGAAGTTTACCAGGGGGAGAGCCGTCTTACCGCCAACAACCTTTTGCTGGGAAGCCTGGATATCCAGGTGCCGAAGAACAAGGCAGGGGCGGAGGCAGTGGACGTGACCTATACCTATGACATCAATTCAATCCTGGAAGTGGAGGTGAAGGTGGTTTCCACCGGAAAGGTGAAGAAACAGATTATTAAGGGGAGACATAACACCATGACGGATGAGCAGATTAAGGCCAGGATGGAGGAACTTTCCTATCTGAAAGTCCCTCCCAGGGACCAGGAAGAAAACCGTCTCCTGCTTTTGTTGGGGGAACAGTGTTACGAGAAGAGTACGGGGGAACAGCGGAGCCGGATTGAACGCTTGATGCAGGCATTTGAGGCAGCGCTTGACAGCCGGGATGGAGAGCGTATACGGGATGCAGGGGACAGGCTGAAGGCATGCCTGGAAGGGTGAACGGATGCGGCGGGGACTTTTTTAAATGCTTAAGCTTCTTTTCGGGGCTTCAGGCTGCATTTTAAAAACCTGCCGGATTTTCTTTTACCCTTGAACCTGCCGTCCTCAATCAGGATTTCACCGCGGCGGATGGTGCACACCGGCCAGCCTCTGGAGGTAAAGCCTTCATAGAAATCATAATCCAGATCCGCGGGGTAGTGGAGGTTTCCCCGTACCAAGGGAACCGTCCTTTCCGGATCCACCACGATGATATCAGCATCGCTTCCTACCTCCAGGGTGCCCTTTTCAGGATAACATCCAAACACTTTGGCAGGATTGGTGCTGCTCACTTCGACTAGCTTGTTGAGGGAGATAATGCCGTGGTTGACGCCAATCATCAGCAGTCCAAACCGTTCTTCAAGGCCGGGGATACCGTTAACCGGGACACTGAAGTCCGGGATTTTTCCATTGGTCAGGGCATCCTCCTTAAGATTCTGTTCCTTTATCTTCCGGGAGAATACCTCGTTGTCCGAGGTAACCAGGCTGAGGGTGCCGTCCTTCAGCCCTTCCCACATGGCAATCCGGTCCTCTTCGCTGCGCAGCGGAGGGCTCATCAGGTAGTTGATGCCATCTTCGCCTTTATTTTTTTCATCCGTTAACATCAGATAGTGGCCGCAGGTCTCTGCCAGGACTTTGACACCGCGCTTTTTGGCCTGGCGGACCATTTCAACCGCCTCTTTGGTGGAAAGGTGGTAAAAATATACCGGAACATCCAGCAGTTCGGAAAATGTAAGGATACGGTTCACCGCTTCTGCCTCACATGCATTGGGCTTGGCTTTATTAAAGAACTCCCAGTCCTGCTTGCCTTCATCCAGAAGATTCTGTTTCATGAAATCGGCGATGGCATTGCTCTCAGCGTGAAAACCACACAGGGCGCCTTCCTCCTTTGCGGCTTTCATGATTTTGAGGATGTCGGCGTCGTTTATCATGACACCGGGGTAGATGGTAAACATCTTGAATGTGGGTATACCGTCCTCCACCAGTTTTTTAACGGTTCCCTGCAGGTCTTCCCGGCTGTCCCCTGCGTTAATGAATTTGGCATGCACACTGTAATCCAGTACCGAATCAGCCATTTCTGCTTTCCGTTCCTCCACTGCCTGTAATACGGGCACCTCTTTTGTAGTGGTACTGAAATCCATAAACGTGGTGACGCCGCCGAAAGCCGCGCATATGCTGGCAGTATAAAAATCAAGGATATCAATGGTATTATTAAATGGGGCCATTACGTGCATATGAGGTTCAATCAGGCCGGGCATTACATACCGGCCCTGGGCGTCAACCACTTTGGTGATGTTTCCTTTATCCGCATTTTTGTTTACCAGGTAATCAAGCTTCCCGGCCGCTGCGATATACGAGATTTTTTCACCTTCCACGCCGATGTCCGCCTTAAATGTTTCAGATGCCGTAACAACAGTCCCGCCTTTGACAATCAGATCCAACATAAAATCCATCCTTTCGTGAATATGTGACATTTCTTATACATCCTTTGGGTCATACGCCGAACCCCAGGTCTTTGGAACGCAGGAACGTTTTACCATGATGGTCAGCGCGATAATTGTAACGATATAGGGCAGCATCTGCAGGAACTGATACGGAATAACAGAACCGGTGGTCTGGAACCGGAGCTGGGCCGCGTCCGCCGCTCCGAATGCCAGGCAGACAACCGCTGTCCGGATGGGATCCCAGCCGCCTACCACACAGGCAGCCATTACGATAAATCCACGGCCGGCTGCCATGCCGCCGGCAGAGAAATACCCAACCTCGCCCAATGTGAGTACACAGCCGCCCAAAGCGGCGGATATGCCGGAGAGGATCACGGTCTGGTATTTCAGCCTGATAACCGACAGGCCCGCTGTAGCGGCCGCCTTGGGATTGTCGCCAACGGCCCGTACATTTAAGCCCCACCGTGTCTTGTAAAGGATGTAAGCGGCAAAGACAGGCAGAATCAGAGCCACCCATGTGCTTACCGGCTGCGCAAACAGCAGGGGACCGATTAGCGGTATGCTTTGCATGCCCTTGGGGAAAATGATTGGGAAGGTGGCTACACGGGACTGCCTTGTTTCGGACATCAGGGAAAACAGCGCGTCCGTGGCGCCCAGGGATATCATGTTAATCATCAGACCGGTCACAACCTGGTTCGTCCGCCGGGAAACCGTCAGAAAAGCAACAATAAGCCCCATAAAAGCCCCGATTACAATTGTAAAAATGACAGCCAGCACCAGGCTGTCCAAATAAAAGCCAGCGGCAATACCGGTAAGGGCGCCGAAAAGCATGATGCCCTCGATTCCCATATTAATCACACCGGAACGCTCGGCATATACCTCTCCAACCGCAACGATGAGCAGAGGCGCCGCCCACCGCAAGGTTGCCTGCAGCCAATCCATAATAATTTCAATTGCCATATTAGTTCCCCTCCTTTGCGGCAGAAGACGCGGATCCGCCTTCTGTATCGTCATCATCCTTGCTGTTGTCCACAATCTTTGCAAAACGGCGGCTGTCAACAACGCCCACGCCAATCACGAACAGCATGCACATGGCAATAATGATGGAATTCATGGATGAAATAACACCGGTTTCAATGGACATGGTCGCGCCGCCTGCTTTCAGTGCGGCGAAGAACAGCGCGGAAAATACCACTCCCAGAGGATTGCCGCCTGCCAGAAGGGCAACCGCGACGCTTTCATAGCCCACGCCTGTTACAAATTCCATATATACACGCCGCTTCAGGCCCATGACTTCGACCGCGCCGGACAGACCGCCAAGGATGGCTCCAATCATGATAATAATCATAATCTGCTTTTTCGCATCAATGCCCGCATACCTGGCGGCATTGGGATTTGCGCCCAGCATCCTGGTCCGGTAGCCGAAGGATGTATAATTTAATATAAAATAGAAGACAACACACAGAAGGACCGCTATAAACGGGCCGGGATGAAGGCTGGATCCCTTCATCAGGATTGGCAGCAAGGCGCTGGGGGCAAATTTTTTGCTCATGGGATAGAACGCGCCCACTTCCGCAACCAGGGGCAGGCAGGAGACAACCCAGTTAGTGAGATAAATAGCAATATAGCTCATCATGATGGTTGCGGTTACCTCATTCACCCCTTTGTATGCCCGCAGATAGCCTGGAATTATTCCCCAGACCGCGGAGAATGCGGCAGCGCAGAGGAAACAGAGCAGGATATGAAGAATGGGCGGCAGACCCAATTCCAAAACACCTGCCAGGGAAGCACCGATGGCTCCCAGGTACATATAACCTTCCATGCCGATATTCCAGACACCGGCCTTGATTCCAAGGGAAACCCCGATACCGCCAAGCAAAAGAGGCGACGCGCGGACAAGGACATTGCTCAGGGCCTGACCATTGCCAAAGGCTCCTCTTATGAGGGCGCCGTAAGCAACAAATGGGTTAACGCCTGAAATTCCGATTAAGACAGCGCTGGCAATCAATCCCAGTACAATTCCGAATACCGTGCGGCCAAATGACACCGCCAGATCTCCCAGAAAGGGAAGTCTTACAATTTTCGTTTTATTCAACATTTTCATCTACTGCACCTCCGGAACCTGTCCCAACATCATCTGGCCAATAATCTTTTGATCTGCCGTTTCACCGTCCAGATCCCCCATACTCCCACCGCTGAAAAGCACAATGATACGGTCGCTTAAAGCCATGATTTCCTGAAGCTCCGCGGAAATGAAGAGGACGGCCGCACCACGGTTGCGCTCTTTTAACAGGATATCAAGGACATTGTCCACGGCGCCCAGATCCAAACCACGGGTTGGATGCGCAACAAGATCCAGGACAGGTTCGGGATCCAGTTCGCGGGCAATGACAACCTTCTGCTGATTTCCACCGGAGAGATTGCGTACACGCACATCCTCGGATGGTGTCTTGACACGGTATTTTTTAATCATCTTCCGGGCATGATTCTTAATGATTTTATAGTTTAAAATATTTTTATGGGCAAAGGGATTATTGTAATAATCTTTGATAATCAAATTATCTGCAACGCTGAAATCCATGACCAGACCGGTTTTTTGCCGGTCCTCCGGAATAAAGCCCAGGAATGACGGGTCCGCGATGACACCGGTAACGGGATGCCCTTGAATGGTAATGGAACCGCTGGTCAGCTTACGCATTCCGGAGATGCATTCAGCCAGCTCCCTCTGGCCGTTTCCGTCGACGCCGGCAACGCCGACTATTTCGCCGGCATGTACGGTGAGGTTAAAGTTCTTAAGGGCCGGGATGCCGCGGTCGTCAACCGCGTTCACATCCTTCATGACCAGAACCGGCTCCCTGTCTGCAAAGGCGGGGCGTTCCTTCCGTTCGATGGAAACTGGACGTCCAACCATCATCTGGGCCAATGTCAGCTGCGTCGCATCCTTTGTGTCCACGGTTCCGATGTATCTGCCATCGCGGATGACTGTCACACGGTCGGTAATCTGGATTACCTCACGCAGCTTATGGCTTATGAAAATGACAGAGCGCCCCTTTTCCGTGATATGCCGGATTGCGCAGCAGAGCTGGTCGCTTTCCGCGGGAGTCAGGACAGCCGTGGGTTCGTCCAGCACTAGGACCTTACAGTCCCTGTACAGGGCTTTCAGGATTTCCACCCACTGCTGCTTGCCTACTGGCAGACGCCATACAATTTCATCCGGGTCCACATAGAGCTCATACTCCTTGCACAATTCCAGCAGTCTGTGCCTGGCAGGTTCCAGATCCAGTTTCTGTTTTTTGGTTGGGATGCCGAGAATTACATTTTCTATGACAGAAAGGGTATCCACTAATTTGAAATGCTGGTGGACCATACCGACACCGTAGGAAATCGCTTCGGAGGGAGAACCTATCTGTACCTCCCTGCCATCCAGCAGGATTTTTCCGCTGCTTGGCGGATAAAGGCCGTACAGGACGTTCATCAAGGTGGTCTTTCCTGCGCCGTTTTCCCCCAGAAGCCCTAATACCTCGCCTTTTTTACAATCAATACTAACGTGATCATTTGCCAGGACACCTGGAAATTCCACCGTGATATCCTGCATTTGCAGTGCATACTTATTATCGTTCATAAATAAATTTACCCTCCTGAGCATGGGAAGTGGAAACAGATGAGGTCTAGTCAGCAATGTCAATCTTGCCCGCAAGCAGGTCGGCAACTGCCGCGTCATAAACAGCCTGCTGTTCACTTGTCAGTTCTATATTAATGACCGGACGGATGCCGTTTTCTTTCATGCCAAGAACATGGGACTTGCCGTCACATAACTCGCCTTTGGTTTCCAGGTATCCCAGTTCATCCCAGGCAAACACAACGCTTCCCGCAGTGACGTCTTTTGCACCGTAGTCCTTTGCGTAGTCAGCAACAGCGCCTACTACCTTAACATTCCCGGAATCCTGGGCAGCGGCAGCAACGCCTGCGCCGGCGGCATCCAGGCAGGGGAACAGGACATCATAACCTTGGGCAATGACAGCAAGGCATGCCTCCCGTGCCTTGACGGTATCCGCCCAGTCGCCTGTGGTGATGGCGGTGGTCTCAATATCCGGATTGACATAGGCCACGCCTTTGTAGAAGCTGGCTTCCATCATGCGGTGTGTGTCATAGAATTCGCCCGTCACCATGGCAACCTTATTGTTCTTGGTGGTCAGACCTGCTAAAACCCCGCCGATGAATCCGGCATGGCTGTAGCTGATGGTGGCGGCAGACATGTTAGGGAGATCAAAGGTGTCCGTGCCTACAGAGAATATAAACTGGCGGTCAGGAAATTCTCCGGCCACAATCGACACGGCTTCGCCGAACTGGCCGCCCTGGCCAATGATGATTTGATAACCCTGCTGGGCAAACTGGCGAAGCACCTCTACCTGCTCGTCCTGGGTTACATTTTCCTTATAAGCCGTCTTAATCCCTAATTCATCCTTTGCCTTGACCATGCCTTCATATGTAAACTGGTTGAAAGCCTCATCTGTAATCAGGCCGGGCAGGATCATGGCAACGCTGTTGTCCCACTGGGAATCGGCATGTTCACTTGCGGCGGTTTTGCCTGCCGTATCCTTACCGGCAGCAGTGCCTGTGCCGCCGGCACTTCCGGATGAGCAGGCGGATAAACCTATTGCGGCTGCCAGGGTCAGGCTTATAATTGATATTAATTTCTTTTTCATAACTTATCTTCTCCTTTACATTAAATATTTTCTGTAAGTAAGTATTCCCTTTTGATTCTCTTTTTCCCCGGGGGTTTATAAAGACCATTTTTAGATGTCTTAAACCCTCCCCTGCACATCATCTCCAGGGTCAGGAACGATGTTTCTACAGGATCCATCACCGGGATTCCCAGTGCCTGGCTTACCGGACCGCCAAATCCCGTCATGCCGGCACAGCCTAAAATCAAAACTTCAGCCCCTTTTGAAACGGCCTTTTTTCCCTCCTCAATTAAACGGCTTACTGTTTCTCCCCTGTTAGCTTCGGCATCCAGCACACTCATATTTAATGGGAAAACACCTGCTAACCGATGGTCCATTCCATACTGGGCCACCATATGTTCCATCATAGGGACTGCCTTCTCAGATGCCGCCAGGATGGAAAAGCGGTTTCCTAAAAGGAATGACATGGCAATGGATGTCTCTGCAATGCCAAGAACCGGGCAATCACAGATTTCCTTTGCCGCATATAGGCCGGGATCCCCGTAGCAGGCTATTAAAATTCCGTCATACGCGTTTCCGGACACTTTTAAAAGGCGGCATAATCCAAAACTGGATAGGGCATAATCATAGAACGATTCCAGGGCTTCCGGACCGAAATCCAATCCTGTAACTGTGACAGACGTGTCAGGGGCCCTTACACGCTCTACGGTTTTCCTGATATCTTCCGTCATGGCATCTGAGGTGTTGGGATTTATAACTAATAAGTTCATTCCTCCTCCTTCATGCTAACAACTGAGAATATGTTAACTATTGTGAGTGATATAAATATTATAACGTACAAACTTTTTGTTGTCTATTGTAACAATGTTATATAATATTTACAAAAATATATGCATATTGCCCATTGAAAAATGGGAAAAAGCTACAATCATTCCATAATTTTTTTTGCATAACAATAAAAACCGGGATAAAATAGGGATGAGCCGGACAAATCAGAAAGGCTGCATATCCGCAGCCGGATTAACGCCAATCCATAATAACTGGCAGATATATTGGAGTGACAGAAGCCACACCGAAGTTTATGGAAAAGAAAATACTGGATGGGAAATGTGCATGGCTTTTATGCAAAGGATTTACAGACTTGTGAGGAATCAGGAGAACTGCTGCTTATCCGTACCAGTTCCCCGCCAATCAGCGCCACATCCTCCTCCTGGTGGGTGGAAAGAATCAGAATCCGCCCATCTTTTTTTTTCCTGATATACGCAATCACACTGTGTTTCAGGCCCTCATCCATTCCGGTAAAAGGCTCGTCCATAATAAGAATATCGGACGGGGTGAGCAGTGCCCTTAGGACCGCGACGCGTCTCTTCATGCCGCCGCTTAAGGTGGATACGGGACGGTCCAGGCATTCCTCAGGCAGCAGTTCCCCCATCTCCAGCCTGACCCGGGAGGCTTTCAGGGAGCGGCCAACGCACATCATCACATTATCCATGGGGGAGAAGGATTCACACAGCCTGTCCTCCTGGAATACGGCTGATATGGCGGCGGATTTCCGGTCCGGGTTTCCGGCCACGGTCCCCTCATCGGGCGTTTCCAGCCCCATCAGGATCCGCATCAGGGTGGTCTTGCCGGAGCCTGAAGGGCCCATAAGGCAATAACAGCCGCCGTCCCGGAAGGTCATGTTGATATCCGTGAGGACAGTCAGGCCATTATATGATTTTGTGATATGTCTGAGTTCAATCATTCTATTGATGCCTCCTTAAACATTTTATAGGCGCGTGTATGAAAATAGCGTTCCTGCAGGCCCTGTCTGATATGGCTAATGTTTTACTTTCCCTAAAAAATACAGGAAAATGCGTTCAAATACAGCGCTGACAATTATAATGACAAAGGTCCAGGCAAAGAGCCCGGCAGTATCCAGATAAAGCTTGGAGTAGTAGAGCTGTTCGCCGATGGAACCTTCCGGTATTCCGATTACCTCGGCGGCCACGCCGGATTTCCAGCTCATGCCCAGGGCGGTCCGGCATCCGCTGATAAGGTAGGGCAGTACGGCGGGGATATAGATATAGCGCACCTGTTTCCACAGGGGCATCCGGAAAACCAGGGCCATCTCCAGAAGTTTCCTGTCCGTGTGTTCCAGCCCTGACAGGGTATTTACATATATCATGGGGACCACGACCAGAAAGGACGTAAAGACGGCCAGGTTATGGGAACCGATCCAGATAAGGGCGAGTATGACAAAGGAAGCCACGGGAACCGACTTGATTAACAGCATTACCGGCTCCAGCAGTTCCCTTATAAGGGGAAATGCATAGGCCAGGCACCCTAACAGGATACTGAGTACAAATGCCCCGAGAAAGCCAAGGCTTATTCTGGCGAAAGAACTGAAGATGGAGGCCCAGAAGGAGCTGTCACGGACAAGCTCCAGAAGGGCCTTTACCATATCCAGCGGGCCAACAAATATGATGTTGTTGTGTATCAGCATATTGGCTGTCTGCCATACTGCAATCCAGAACAGCCAGATGAAGTATTTTCTTATACGGGTATTTTGATTCATGAAAAATGTCTCCGACAACCAGTCATATAGTATCCGCCCCTAAAGGCCGCCGCTCCCTGGGGCCTGTTTGAAAATTCATTCCCGCCATCTGTACGCCCTGCTTCGCTGCATATTTGGTTCCAATTCGGTTAACGCAGCCCGCCATGACTCCCCCATCGGGACAAAATCTTCCGCAAAGCGGAACGCACAGTCGACGGAACCCGGTTTTCAAACACATCCTATGGCATATAATAAAAGTCATCCCCGGGCATCTGTCCGCCGATGGATTTGGCATCCTGTTCCATGAGGATGGAGAGGTATCCGCTTAAGGCATCCTTCATCTCCTGTCCTGTGAGGCATACGATATTGCAGTAAGGAAGGGCCTTCTGGGCGATGGGGGCTTTCTCCACAATGCCCTGGGCAGCGATAAGGGCAGCGGCTTCCTCAGGGTGTCCGGAAGTGAACCGGGCGGATTCGGCATGGTCTTTCAGGAAGTCCCCAATGGGAGACCTGTTCTCCCTGAGGAAATCGCTGCGCACCAGGGTGACGCCTGTTACCAGCATGCTGCCGCTGTCTTTGTTCAGCAGGTTCCACTGTTCCGTCAGGTCCAGCACGGTTTTCAAATCCTCATTCTGGATGCAGGCGGCTGTGGCAAAGGGCTGTGGCAGTACGCCTATGGCGCTGGAATCCTGCTTTAAGATAGAGGCGACCTCGGTGGCCTCAGACTTAAACTGGAGGTCCACATCGCCGGAGCCAAGGCCATTTTCCTTTAAGAGGTAATTCATCACGTATTCAGGCGTGGTGCCCTTGCCGGTCATGTAAATGGTCCGTCCCTTAAGGTCTGCCATGGACTTGATGGAATCATCCGATGCAACCACATAAAGGACGCCCAGGGTGTTGATGTCCAGGACCGTTACATTTCCCTGGGTCTTGTTGTAAAGGACGCTGGCCACATTGGCCGGTACCAGGGCAATGTCCAGGTCGCCGTTTGCAATCTTGCCCACCAGATCGTCCGCCTTGCCGGTCATGGTAAATTCATATACATTGGAGGTTTCGCCCTTGGCCGCCTTGTCCATCAGGGACACCAGTCCCATGGAGGTAGGGCCTTTTAAGGAACCGATGCGGATTCCGGCCTGGCAGGTCAGCTGCGGTTCATCGCCGGATTCGCCGGCGGTAAGCTCTTTGGCTGAATCAGCCGGATTGCCGGATTCATCGGCCGGTGAAGGACCTGTTTCCTCTGATTCGGCCCCGCTCGTGGTCTCCTGGGAATCAGGGGCAGGGGTTTCTGTCTGTGCGGCGCTGGCAGAGGTGTCCTTAACTGCGGCACCCTGTCCGGATCCGCCGCATCCGCCAAGTATCAGGGAGACGCCCAGAAATGCTGTTAAAAGTATGGAAATAGAACGTTTCATAATACAATCTCTCCTTTCGTAAATATCCTTTACTATAGCACAACAGGCCCTCCTTTTCTATAAAATATTTGAGAAATATTATTGATATAAATATCACAATGTGAGATAATGGAGATACCGTTTGGGGTGAACTCATAATACACGCAGATAGTGGAGGAATAAGGGATGAAAGTAACGATTTGTATTGGAAGTGCCTGTCATTTAAAAGGGTCCAGGGAGATTATTGCAAAGCTTCAGAAATTGGTTGCTGAGAATGGCCTGTCTGACCAGGTGGATTTAAACGGCGCATTCTGCACAGGCAACTGTGACCACGGCGTATGTGTGACCGTGGAGGGCGAACTCTATTCATTGAAACCGGAAGATACCGAGGAATTTTTCGAAAATGAGATAAAAGGGAGACTTTGATTATGGGCATGGAAATCATTGATTTCAAAGCCACAAAGTGCAAGCACTGCTACAAATGCGTCCGCTACTGCGATGTAAAGGCCATCCAGGTCAAGGATGAGCGGGCGGTCATCATGCCTGACAGGTGCATACTGTGCGGACATTGTCTCAAGATATGCCCTCAGTCAGCCAAGACCCTTCGGAGCGACCTGGATATGGTGAAGGGATTCCTGCGGGAAGGCATGCGGGTGGTGGTATCCATTGCGCCGGCTTACATGGGACTTTTAAAATATAAGACAATCGGGCAGGTACGGGGAGCCCTGATGCGCCTTGGGTTTGAGGATGTGAGGGAAACCTCGGAGGGCGCTGCCTTCGTGACGGCCGAATACGCGAAAATCCTTAAGGAACATAAGATGGACAACATCATTACCACCTGCTGTCCAAGCGTCAATGACCTGGTGGAGATTTATTATCCCCAGCTGGTGCCGTACCTGGCGCCGGTGGTGTCACCTATGATTGCCCATGGGAAGCTTTTAAAGGAAGAGCTTGGACGGGACGTAAGGGTGGTATTCCTGGGGCCGTGCATTGCCAAGAAAAAGGAGTCCAAGGACCCGCGGCATGAAGGCTACATCGATGCCGTGCTGAATTTTAATGATATCAATAAGTGGCTGGAGGAAGAGGACATTGTCATTGAGGATTGTGAGGACCGGCCATTTACAGCATTTGACCCCAAGGTCAACCGCCTGTACCCAGTGACCAACGGAGTGGTGAACTCGGTGCTGGCAACCGAGGAAGAAAACGACGGTTACCGCAAGTTCTATGTCCACGGCGTGGCTAACTGCATTGATTTGTGCAAGAGCATGGCGCGGGGGGAGATAAACGGGTGCTTTATTGAGATGAATATGTGTTCCGGCGGATGTATCAAGGGACCTACGGTAAATGACGAATTCATTTCCAGGTTTAAGGTCAAGCTGGACATGGAGGAGAGCATTGCGCGGGAGCCCGCGGCACGGCGCCAGATGGAGCCGGTGTGGGAGAACGTGCATTTCGGCAAGCGGTTTGAGGACCATTCTCCCAGGGATTTACAGCCCACGGAAGAGCAGATACGTGAAATCCTGCGCATGACCAACAAGTTTAAGCCGGAAGACGAGCTGAACTGCGGAGCCTGCGGTTACCCTACCTGCCGTGAGAAGGCCATTGCCGTATTCCAGCACAAGGCAGAGGTGAGCATGTGCATCCCGTTCATGCATGAGAAGGCGGAATCCATGGCCAACCTGGTAATGGAAACCTCACCCAACATCGTGCTGATTGTGGGGGATGACATGCGCATTCTGGAGTACTCGGATGTAGGTGAGAAGTATTTCGGCAAGACACGCTCCGAGGCCCTTAAGATGTACCTGTACGAACTGATTGACCCGGCTAATTTCCAGTGGGTGTTTGACACACATCAGAACATCCATGGCAAGCGGGTAAATTATCCGGAATACAGCCTATCCACCTTACAGAACATTGTATACATAGAAAAAGAAAACGCTGTCCTTGCCACTTTCATCGATATCACCAGGGAAGAAGAACTGGCCAAGGAAGAGTATGAGAAAAAACTGGAGACTATTGACCTGGCCCAGAAAATCATCCATAAACAGATGATGGTGGCCCAGGAGATAGCCGGGCTCTTAGGAGAGACAACGGCTGAGACCAAGACCACCCTGACCAAGCTCTGCCATTCCCTGCTGGAAGATGGCAGCGATGGCATCTATGGGGGCGGCGAGGAAGACATAACGCTTCCGGACGTGCACCTTGGCAGCGGGGCAAGGCCCTTAAGCGGCGTCATGACGCCGGGGAATACCGGGGCTGGCGCCGGGACGGCAGGAAGCGCCGGGCTGGCAGGCAGTACCGGGATGACAGGAAGCGCCGGGCTGGCAGGCGGCATAGGGACGGCAGGAAGCGCCGGACTGGCAGGCGGTACCGGGACGGCGGGAAATGCCGGAACAGCAGGCGCTGCCGGGATATCGGGGAATGCCGCGGCACCGGAACAGAAAAAGGGCTATGTCCACATTGGAAGCGCGGCTCCGGCGGGCAGGAAGACAGGGTATGTCCATCTGAACAGCGCTGATTTGAAGAAACCAGGCGGCAGCGGAGGTAGATAATGGGAATTACAGTGGATGTTGCTTATAAAAGCCTGAATAAATATACCGAAATCCTCTGTGGAGACAAGGTAGAACTGCTTCAGACCGCGGATTCCAACATCATGATCCTGGCCGACGGCATGGGCAGCGGCGTCAAAGCCAATATTCTGTCCACCCTGACTTCCAAGATACTGGGAACCATGTTTCTTAACGGCGCCACGCTGGAGGAATGTGTGGATACCATCAGTGAGACACTCCCAATCTGCCAGGTGAGGCAGGTGGCATATTCCACCTTCAGCATCCTTCAGGTGTATCATAACGGTGATGCCTATCTGGTGGAATATGACAACCCGGGCTGCATTTTCATACGGGACGGCAGGCTCATGGAGATACCGAGGAATGTGCGCGTCATCCAGGGCAAGGAGATTAACGAATACAGGTTCAAGGTACAGAAGGGCGACGCCCTGATTCTCATGAGTGACGGGACCATCCATGCAGGCGTGGGCGAGCTGTTAAACTTTGGATGGCTGTGGCAGGATATTGCGGATTACGCGGTGCGCCAGTATCCGCTTACTGTATCCGCCATGCGTCTGGCCGCCTCCATCAGCAGGGCATGCGATGAACTATACCAGTTCAGGCCGGGGGACGATACAACGGTGGCCTGCATGCGCATCATCGACAGCAAGCCGGTGCATCTGATGACCGGTCCGGCCCGCAACCCGGAGGACGATGTGCGGATGGTCCACGATTTCATGGCGGATTCCAATGCCAAGACCATTGTGTGCGGCGGTACCAGCGCCACCATTGTGTCCAGGGTATTGGGGAAAAAGCTGGATGTATCCCTGGATTATGTGGACCCGGAGATTCCGCCCATTGCTTATATGGACGGCGTGGACCTGGTTACGGAGGGCGTGCTGACGCTGAACCGTGTGCTTCAGCTGCTGCGCCGGTATGTGAAGAATGAGACTGTGTCCGAGGAGTTTTTCCAGGAACTGGATAAGCCCAACGGCGGCTCCATGGTGGCCAAGGTATTGATTGAGGACTGTACCGAGGTACATCTCTATGTGGGAAAAGCAATCAACAGCGCATACCAGAATCCGGGCCTGCCATTTGACCTGGGAATCCGCCAGAACCTGGTGGAACAGCTGGGACGTGTGATAGAAGAGATGGGAAAGACCGTGGTGGTAACCTATTATTAGGATTGTACCTTATTAAATACTTGCATTTTCAGTACAAATATAGTAGATTTTCAGGTGTTGATATAAAATTAACAATCTAGTGCCGTGCCAGGCAGGTACTTGGGCCCTCCGGTGTAAATGCGCCGGGCGGCGTCAGACGGCTATGTCTGGGTGGAGCTGCCCGTCAGGCTATGTCCGGGTGGAGCTGCCCGTCAGGCTATGTCCGGGTGGACCTGCTCATAGGATATGTCCGTCGGGACCTGCCCGTCAGGGTCTGCCGGCACAGCGCCAGGTACTCATAACGAGGAGGAGAAGAGATGGTAACCAATGATGCGACTATCCTGCGTCTGAAGCATGATGTTCTCTATGAGGTGGCTAAGGCTGCATGGGATGGAAATCTGGAAGAGAAGCGCGGCGAGATTCCATATTCCATGATACCGGGGCCACAGGCAGCTTACCGCTGCTGTATCTATAAGGAAAGGGAAATCATCAAACAGAGGGTGCGCCTGGCAGAGGGCAAGTGTCCGGCAGGCAAAGACACCTCCAATGTGGTGCAGGTCATCAATGCTGCATGCGAGGAGTGTCCCATTGCTTCCTATATAGTAACCGACAACTGCCGCAAGTGTATGGGAAAGGCCTGCCAGAATTCCTGTAATTTCGGGGCAATCAGCATGGGCCACGAACGCGCCTATATTGACCCTGCCAAATGTAAGGAGTGCGGCAAATGTTCCCAGGCTTGCCCATATAATGCAATTGCCCATCTGGAGCGTCCCTGTAAGAAAATCTGCCCTGTGGACGCCATTACATATGATGAATACGGCATCTGCGTGATTGACGAGAAGAAATGCATCCAGTGCGGCGCCTGTATCCACAGCTGTCCCTTTGGCGCCATTGGCTCCAAGACCTTCATGGTGGACGTAATCCGCCTGATTAAGGCTGGAAAACGTGTGGTTGCCATGGTGGCTCCTGCCACCGAAGGCCAGTTCGGGCCTGATATCACCATGGCCAGCTGGAAGATAGCCCTTAAGCAGCTGGGCTTCGCGGATATGGTGGAAGTAGGGCTGGGCGGCGACATGACGGCTGCCTATGAGGCTGAGGAGTGGGCCCAGGCCCACAAGGAAGGCAAGAAGATGACCACTTCCTGCTGTCCTGCATTCGTCAATATGATTAAGCAGCATTTCCCAATGCTTTTGGATAATATGTCCACAACCGTATCTCCCATGTGCGCGGTATCCAGGATGATAAAGAGCCAGAATCCGGAAACCATAACCGTATTCATCGGACCGTGCATTGCCAAAAAAAGCGAAAGCCTGGATTTGAACATAGAAGGCAACGCTGACTATGCCATGACCTTTGGGGAAATCCGCGCCATGATGCGGGCCAAAGGCGTGGAACTGCAGCCCGCCGAGAACGATTACCAGGAAAGCTCTGTGTTCGGCAAGCGCTTCGGCAACGGCGGAGGCGTTACCGCTGCCGTGCTCCAGTGCCTGGAAGAGATGGAAGAGAGCACCGACATCAAGGTTGCCCGCTGCAACGGGGCCGCCGAGTGCAAGAAAGCCCTGCTGCTCATGAAGGTGGGGCGGCTTCCTGAGGACTTCGTGGAAGGCATGGCCTGCGTGGGCGGCTGCGTAGGCGGACCCAGCCGTCATAAGACCGAGGTGGAAGCCAAGAAGGCAAGGGACCAGCTGATTGGTGCGGCTGAGGAGAGGCGCGTGCTGGAGAACCTGAAGAAGTATCCGATGGATGGGTTTTCGATGCATCGGCATTAAGCTGCGGCAGTTTATATGCCGGTTGTGGTATTTGAACGGATATGATGGATAAGACCACAAGATGTGGTGGTTTTTGAAGGAAAATCGAGTGAAATTGCGGCCTGGAAATGGGTGTTTTTCAGGTCGCGGGAAATAGATGCCTTGGCTCTGGGAGATGGATGCTCCTGGGGCCTTTTTGGTACTTGTAATATTTTTTGATTTAGCAGAGCTGTTATATTTGACAGTTAAATGCAGACAGGCTTAAATTATATCAAAAAAAATTTCAGGGTCATTGTAAATGCGAGGAAAACAGGTTGTAACATAATTACAGACTGGATATAATAATTGAAAGAGGCTATGGGGAGGCGGCTTCTGTTAAATGGTAATTAATACAGTTTCAAAAGAGAATGCGAAAGAAAAAGCAATGGTCAGATTGTATGAGCTTCTGAAACTGCAGAAGGAGATCGAGAAGCAGTTTGGCATATTTAAGAGAAGAGAGGTGAGCGACAATGAATAAAACATATATCATGCTAAAAGATATCCCTGTATTAGAGATAGAAGATTACAGATGTAAAATACTGAATTATGAGTTACTCCCCATATCGCTGCGTTATCCGGATGTAAACTACGATGATGTCATGCACGGATGGACTGAGAACCGCACCATGAATATTGGCAGGACCAATGCAAAAAAACTGTTGGCCGGTTTTCGTATCAGCCAGAGTAATCCATATATGATAGCCAGGTTATTTCATTTTGCTTCCCTTTCAGACTGTTACTGGATGAAAGACGCGGAAGAAACATATACATGGGAACAGGTAAGCCTGTTTGAGAATCCATTGGAGAAAACAGTAACATCAACGGCTCTTCTTGGTACTAACCGGACATTCCATACACTTGTACAGAGGATTCATACACCGGAGTTCACTGCTCAGGGGATGGCGGCCAAAGCCTGGATCAGGGAAACGGACGGACTTTATCTGTATAAAGTTGGAAAAAAGGAATTGCCGGCCAGCAGGATATTAGATGCGCTTAATATCCCCCATGTAAGCTATGTCGAGGCAGAAAAGAGCAGGCTGGAGGAGATAGCAGATCAAGATTATATAGATAAAATATATAAGAGCGGGGAAAAAATAGTAAAATGCCGTATTATCTCGTCCGAAGAAATTGCCCTTGTAGCATGGGAAGACTTTCAGGTATATTGCAGTTATCACGATAAAAATGAATATGATATGGTAAAAGGGATGGATGCTGCCAATTATTATAAAATGCAAATAGCGGATTATGTACTTGGCAATGAAGATCGCCACGGAGCTAATTTTGGATTTTTCATGAATAATAAGAGCGGGCAGCTTATGGGCCTGTATCCGCTGATGGACCATGACCATGCTTTTTCGGAAGACAAGGATATTCCGTCCCAGACTTCAGAACAGGATGAGTCATTGCAGCAGGCAGCGTATGAGGCCATTAACCATGTAGAGGTATCATTTGATCATGTTTTGGGGATGAAAAAGCCAGAAGACTTAGATGATATGCAGTGGAAGGCGGTATTGTGGCGATGCATGGAACTGCATCAGAAAATGGGGATGGAATGACGGGATGGGAAAAACCACAAGATGCGGTAGTTTTTGAAGGAAAATTGAGTGAAATTGCGGCCTGGAAATGGGTGTTTTTCAGGGCGTGAGAAATAGATGCCTTGGCCCTGGGAGATGGATGCTCCCGGGGCCTTTTGGTTCTTCTGCTAGTGGATATCTGTATTGATTTTGAATGTCATGCATGATATTGTGTAAAAAAAAGATTAGAGATTATGGGAGATATAAAGATTATAGAATTAAAAAGAAGTATATTTGAGGATAATCACGAAGACGCGAGGTGCCTGCGTCAGCAGTTAAAAGAGCAAAAAACATTTTTACTGAACCTTATGTCATCACCCGGCTCTGGTAAGACAACAACATTGCTTGCTCTTGCTGATAAACTGAAGGACAAAGTTAAGATGGGAGTTACATACGGGCGGCATGTGTCATTTGGATGCAGATATGACAAGACAGGGATTAAAAGAGTTCGGCACAGAGAATATGGATTTTGTGGTTTTGGAAAATGTAGGGAATCTGGTATGCCCGGCAGAATTTGATACGGGAGCCGTGAAAAATGCCACGATATTGTCCGTGCCGGAGGGCGATGGTTGTGGAATATGCTAAAACGAGAAATCCACAGATAGACGTTATATTTATATCGGCAAGAACAGGCGAAGGGATAGATAAACTGGCTGATTGGATGCTTACGCAGATTAAGGAGTGGATATGAGATATGTAGTTCCCGTGAAGTCGGCAAAAGCTGTACGAAGTTTAGTTCTTATTTCAGCAATGACACGAACGCTTTATTGGTAGAATAGGGGGCTCGGGGGTCGGAGCCTTATTTATGAATCCGTGCACGCTGCCGCGCAAGCATTTCTTCCCCTTTCTTATAACTTTTCTTCGGAAGCTTCGGGAGATCCTTAAGACAGGCATCCGCACGGTCCATGTCTCCCATGGAAAGGTACGCGTTACACAGATGCATGCGCATGGAGAACAGGATATTGGCCGGAATTCCCGATTGTCTGGTCCGTGGCAGGTAAATTCGGAGAAATGATTCCACATCCCCGGATTGATACAGGACAGCAAGGAACTCCTGATGCTTCCTGACAGCCAGAAGTTCCACGATAAAAAATGTAAACAGACTTGAAAGCGCAGCGCTCAGTATGCACAGCCATACTGGGCGCTGATCGTGTATGAGTGCTGCGAAAAACATAAAAATGATGCTTTCAAGAGCCAGCCAGATTTTTTTATATTCGGGAAATACATGCAGCATGAAATCTCCTCCTTATTGTTTTAGTTCATATGGCTTTTCGGTTGTCGTTCTATATAGGCGGGGCGTCTTTCCAGTAAACCGTTTAAAGGTTCTATTAAAATTGGAAAGGCTGTTGTAACCGCACTTCTCACTGATCTCCATGATAGAATCCTTTGTATTAAGAAGATAATACTGCGCCAGATCCATTCTCTGATTTGTAATATACTCCCAGACCGATACACGGTTAAGAAGCTTGAAAAGATAGGCATAGTAGGACCGGCTCATGGCGGCTTCTTTGGCAAGCTGGCTCAGGCTTAGGTCCTCCTGGAGATGATTGCGGATATAACTCATGGATGATTCCATCTGCCGTAGCTGCTCCTCACGAATGACTGTATTCTCTGAACCCGGCTCAATTTTGTCGCTGAAATGCCGGGCAATATTGGCCAGGATGGACATGATCTTTGCACGGATGACCAGCTCATAGGCCGGCAGATGATCATGGCACTCCTGAAATATCTCTTTCAAAAGGCGGCTGATTGTTCCCGCCACAGCCTGGTCCGGAGGAATACAGCGCTGAAACGACTCTGAAAAAAGAAACGTCTGGAGATACCGTGAATCAAACCACTGATCGCCCGGAGACCAGACAAAGCGTGGGTCGAACCTTAGCGCCAGAAGGGAATGCTTTTCTCCCGGATTCACGTAGCTAAAATAGTGTGATGCATTGGCGCTGTGCAGGAATACGGTGCCGGGTGAAAAAGGAAGATCATCTCCATTGCAGTTATAAAGGCCGGTGCCGGAAAGGATGACAGATACCTCAATCTCATTGTGCCGGTGGTCTATAAAGGGCTGTACCCCACTGACCGCATTCGGATAATGTGCTTCATAGATGGAGAAAAATATATGATTGTCAAGGTCCGAACGGACTACTACGCGGTTACTCATAAAGATACCTCCATAATATATGTAAAAGATATTGGATGATATGCAAAATTATAAAATTGTAAAAAGCCTGTTTTATATAATACTATTAATAACATATAGTACTAGAAAAGTAAAGAGAATATTATTGATATTACTTGTATAAATCGGAAAAAAACAAAAACAATTAAGTGGAATTGTGCAAGTTATTAAAAACCATATTATAGTTAAAAAGTGCAAGTATTAAAAGACGATTATGCAAGAAATTATGATTTGAATGGGCTATAATATAAACACAAAATAAATATGCGGATTTAGAAGATCATTGTGTCAAAGCATGAACAAATCAAAAGACAATGGGTGTCACAAAAAGGAGGATAATAATGAAACGTATGATTACAGCGGGATTAGTCGCAACCATGGTTATGAGTTTATGCGCTTGTGGGGGGAACAAGCCGGCGGCAGAGGGGACGAAAGCAGCAGCTGCATCAGCAGTCACAACCGCGGGGCAGGAAGTCAAAGAGGATCCGGCGACTGCATCAGGCGGGGCGGATGCGGAATACACCGAGCTTGCCATGCGGCTGGGTACCTCTTCTTCGGAGACAACACTGACCGCGAAAACATTTGCGGAATGGGGAGAACGCGTCAAGGAAAAAAGCGGCGGCAGGGTTCAGCTGGATATCTACTGTTCCAGTGTCCTTGGTAATAACACGGAGATGGTGCAGGGCGCGCAGATGGGAACCATTGACATAGCCTGCATCCAGCCGGGCGGTATTGCAGATATGGGCGCAAAGAAGATGAACCTTTTAGCCCTTCCGTACCTGTTTGAGAATTATGATCAGTATTATAATACGTTATTTGGGCCGATTGGCGAGGAGCTTCTGAATGATGTTACGGGCAATGTAAACGGTCTTGTGGGATTCGGTTTCCTTCCGGACGGAGGGCGCTGCTATTTCACAAAGGGAAAAGCCATTGAAAAGCTTGAGGATATTCAGGGGATGAAGCTTCGCGTGCAGGCATACGAGATCGATACGGACACTGCGGCGGCACTTGGATTTTCATCGACCCCGACTGCTTTCTCTGAACTGTATTCCGCAATGCAGACAGGGGTTGTAGACGGAGCAGAGAATCCCCTGTCCGGAATTGACGGCAATGCGCTTTATGAAGTTTCAGATTATCTGACACTGGACAACCACACTTATAACATTCCGGTTATGATTATGTCGGAGAAGACCTGGAACGGGATGAATCCCGCAACACAGCAGCTGTTAAAGGATGAGTGGAAGGCAACGGTTGAGGAGTTTTACAGGCCGCAGCTGTTTGATTATGAGGACTCATTAAAACAGAAATTCAAAGACGCGGGTGTGGAGGTAATCGAGCTTACGGACCATGATAAGTGGGTTGAAGCGGTACAGCCTGTATGGGAGAAGCATGGTGTTGGCCTTGAGAACCTGATTAAAGGCGTACAGGAAATCAAATGACAATTTTGCAGATGGATAGTAACGATAAAATCCCGGATTCCCGGGGTCAGGGAATTCGGGGAAAACAAGATGACGTGACGGGGTTATATATATGATGCAGGAAAAGAAATGGTACCGGACTGTGATGAAGATTTCCGATATTTACAATAAGATGATTAATCTGATATGTGTCATACTTCTGACACTGCAGACTGTGACGATTCTGATCATGGTTGCCGGCCGGTATATTTTTAATCATGTGCCGGCATGGTCGGAACAGGGCGCGCTGTTCTGCATGATCTGGTTCTCGATACTCAGCATTTCCCTGGCAGTGCGGACTGATTCGCATGTCAAGATGGAAGCAGTGGACAATCTGGTTTCCCCGGGCGTGCTCCGCTATTTCAAACTGTTCGGAAGCGCGTGCTGTGTTGCCTTTGGGTTTATTCTTGTGCATTATGGCATGAAGCTGACCGTGCTGACCTGGCCTAATAAGCTGAGTGCGCTGCGTATACCTACAGGGGCCCAATACTTCAGCGCTGTGGCGGGCGGCGTGTTCATCATGCTGAATGCCATTGTTTACAGTATTGAAATGCTGGCAAAATATGAATATGAGAAAAAGGAAGGGGGAAGGGAATTATGAGCAGTGATACGATTGCGATTATTATTCTGATCAGTGTATTTCTGGTGCTGCTTCTCTGCCGGGTAAGCGTGGCCATCGCCATGGGAATCGCAGCCGCAGCCACATATTCATATCTGAAGCTTCCTCTGGATCTGGTTGTGCAATATACGGTGGGAGGCGTGAACAATTTTACTTTTATGGCGGTTCCGTTCTTTATTCTCGGCGGTGAACTGATTAATCAGGGCGGCATCGGAGACAGACTGATTCGGCTTGCTGATGAAATGATCGGATGGGTGCACGGCGGCGCGGCACTTGTTAACGTGCTTGCCTCCATGTTCTTCGGCGGTATCTCAGGATCGCCTGCTGCGGATATTGCGGCCCTGGGTCCGATTGAGATCAAACTGATGGAATCACAGGGGTTTTCAAAGGAATACTCCACGGGATTGACCTGCGCGACCGGAGTGCAGGGGATGCTGATTCCGCCAAGCCATAATCTGGTCATTTATGCGGTATCGGCTGGCAGTGTTTCCGTGGGAGCACTGTTCCTTGCCGGGCTTCCCGCCGGTATATTCCTGGGGCTGGTTCTGGGCATCTATTCCTTTATCTACGCCAAAAGAAAGGGATATGCAACCGGCCACAGAATGAGTCCAATTAAGATTGCCAAAGCATTTGTCTCCGCTTTCGGAGGGTTGATGACGATTGTAATCATCTTTGCAGGGGTCTCAATGGGAGTTATGACTGCTACGGAGTCGGCAGCCGTAGCCGCACTGTGGAGCTTTATCTGTGCATTTTTTATTTACCGTGATGTGAAACTGTCAAAATATTATTCCATCGCCACATCAGCAATTAAAACCCTGTCCACAATTATGATCCTGCTGGCGGTAGCGAATGCATTCGGATGGGTGGTGGCATATCTTCGAATTCCGAATAAGGTTGCTGCGGCGATTCTTTCCATAACAGACAACAAGTATATGATCATTATTCTTATCAACCTTGTGATCCTGTTTTTGGGATGTATTATGTCGGTGAGTTCCATTCTTCTGATTGTGACGCCGATCGTGGTTCCGATTCTTGTTGCGCTGGATTACAGTCTGGTACAATTCGGCGTTGTGATGATCCTGAATCTTGGAATCGGACTTCTGACTCCGCCGGTGGGGGCGGCGCTCTATGTCGGCTCCGCAGTTTCCGGCCTGAGTGTAGGAAAAACAACAAAAGCCATGATGCCATTTTACATTATGATGGTTCTGACGCTGGTTGCACTGATCTTTATTCCGCAGCTGACCAGGGTGTTCGGCGCCTGGTAAAGCGCGGGCCTGGAGACATAGACCGGGGTGGAAAGACCTTGGCACGGATAAGAAAGGAGAAGCATTATAATGAGATTTGATTCACCAGAAGATATTATTTCCATTACTCCTGAATGGAAGGGGGAGCGCTATCCGGACGGAAGGCCAAAAGTTCCGGATAAGTATCTGGATGCGCTTCGTACCATGACGCTTGAGGAGGTGTGGAAACCGATCTACATACAGGGGTATGAAAACCAGTTTCTTGCAATGAAGAGCCTGCATCCGGAATTTCGTGCGGACGGACAGCTGAACTATAAGCTGGTTGGGCGGGCTGTGACGGCAGCATATGTGCCTAAAAGGCCGGATTATTATGAGGCGTCCATGAATCAGGCTAAGTCGGAGGGGCGCTCTGGCACTCCGAATCAGTGGGTGATAGAGAGCCTGACGGACCGGGATGTTCTTGTGGTCGATATGTACGATAAAATTTATAAAGGAACATTTCTTGGCGGAAATCTCACCACGGCGGTGCGTCAGAAGACAGGTACCGGCGGGGCTGTTATCTGGGGCGGTATCCGTGACATCGAACAGATGCAGAGCATTCCGGATGTGCAGGTATATTACCGGGGAATTGACCCAACGCCGATCCGGGAGTTTGCAATGCTTAACTTTAACGGTCCCGTAAGGCTGGGATCCGGGGAGCATGCCGTACTCTGCCTTCCGGGAGACATTGTCTACGGCTGCAGCGGTGGTGTGCTGTTTATTCCGCCCCAGTTGGCGGTTGAAGTGGTGGAGAACGGCGCCAAAACACAGATCAAGGATGTATTTGGTTTTGAAATGATCACAGAAGGGAAATTTACACCGGCACAGATTGACCGGAATACATGGACCGAAGAAATGCTGGATATGCTGACTGACTTTATCAGGGAGGATCCGCGGGGAGAAGGCTATCGTGACATTGACTGGAGCAATGAATACAATCTGGCAAGGAACGGTGACCCCAATGATACCCAGTCGGCTCTGTAATCTATGATTAACCTAAATGAAAATGGAGGGCAGCATGAATCATTCAAGTAAAGAGTATCTGCTGACAACACCTGTTGCAAAACAGTTGTATTGGGAAACAGCGGCGGAGCTTCCGATTGTTGACTATCATAATCACCTGAGTGTGCCGGATCTGACCGGCAACCGGAAATTTGAGAATATCACTCAGCTATGGGTTGCAAATGACCCATATAAGCACAGGGCCATGCGAATACTTGGAGTTCCGGAGGAGCTGATCACGGGCGATGCAGGGGATGAAGAAAAGTTTCGCACCTGGTGCTGTGTTTATCCGAAGCTTGTGGGCAATCCGCTCTATGACTGGTCAGGTATGGAGCTTAGCCGGTTGTTTAACATTGGATATGACATTTCAGAGGAAAATGCAGAGAAGATATGGAAGGAAACCAACGAAAAGCTGGATATGCCGGAATATACCGCCGGCGGGCTGGTGAATTGTTTTCATGCGGAATATCTGGCGCCATGTACCTCCATTGTGGATTCGGTGGAAGGATTTAAGGAAAGGCCGAATTTGGCGCCTTCTCTTCGGGGAGATGACATGATGGACCTGACTCCGGATTTTCTCCGAATACTTTCACAGACAAGTGGTGTGAGGATTACTGACTATGCTGCATGTCAGGAGGCAATCATAAAACAGCTGGACGTATTCCATGCGGCAGGGTGCCGGTTTGCGGATCATGCGCTGGACAACGGATTTGAATTTACGGATGAGGGTTTGACACGGGACTGCGTCCGAGCGGTTCTTGAGGGAGAGGAGCTTTTGGAGACAGAACACAGAGCGTTCATGTCGGAGATGCTGCGCTTTCTGGCAAAGGAGTACAAAAAGAGAGGATGGGTGTTACAGCTGCATATCGGCGCGGAGCGTTTTACCAGTTCCAGGCTGCGTATGATAGCCGGACCTGCCGGCGGTTTTGCGGGAATCGGAAATACGGTAAACGTCAAGGCGCTGGTGAAACTGCTGGATGTGCTGGAACAGGATCTGGGTGAGCTGCCGAAAATCATTCTTTACAATTTGAACCCTGCGGATCATGCGGTATTTGCCACACTTAGCGGCTCCTTTCGCGGCGTGACCCAGGGCCCGGCCTGGTGGTGGTGCGATCACCTTCAGGGAATGCGGCAAATGCTGGAGATCTTTAATTGTTTTAGCGTGCTGCGCAGCTTTGTTGGCATGACAACAGACTCCCGTTCGATTCTATCGCTGCTGCGGCACGACTATTTCCGCCGGATGCTATGCGGCTGGATCGGGGAAAAAGCAGAACGGGGAGAGATGCCGGATAACGTGGATACGCTAAGGCCTCTTGTATATGACATGTGTTATGGAAATGCAATTGAACTAATAAGATAATAACCCGTGAACCGGGACGGACATCACACGATGGATGAGAAAGGAAATGACGATGAAAGACAGTTATTATGAAGGTAAGGTTGCGGTTGTGACAGGAGGAGGCGGACTGCTGTCTTCAGTGCTTGCAAAAGATCTGGCACAGAAGGGGGCGAAGATTGCACTTCTGGATTTACGGCGTGAGAACGCACAGAACGTAGCGGATGAGATCGAGGCGGCAGGCGGAACAGTGAAGATATGGGCTGCCGATGTGACGGATGAGCAGGCCATGACTGAGATTGCAGAGGAGATAAAGAGTACTCTGGGCCCCTGCCGGTTCCTCTTAAATGGCGCCGGAGGAAATCAGAATAAGGCGATCACAACAAATTTCTATTTTGATCCGGCGGAGCTTGAAGAACATGATTCGTCCATGGTGGGATTCTTTGATCTGGATATGGACATTTTCGCCAATGTTTTAAGAATCAATACCATTGGAACAGTGATACCCAGCAGGGTTTTTGGAAGGCAGATGGCGGCTGCCCACGAAGGAGCGATTATAAACTTCGCATCTATGAACAGCTACCGTCCTCTTACAAGAGTGCCGGCTTATGCCATGTCCAAGGCAGCAATTGTCAACTGGACGCAGTGGCTTGCAACTTACTTTGCATCCGCCGGTATCCGTGTAAACGGAGTGGCCCCCGGATTTTTCATCAATGACCGCAGCATTAAGATTCTTGGATCTCCGGAGACGGGATTGACACAGCGTGGGCAGAATGTAATCAACCATATGCCGATGCAGAGATTCGGATCACCGGAGGAGCTGGTGGGATGCATCAGCTGGCTGTTGGACGACCGGGCGGCAGCTTACGTAACAGGAATTACTGTTCCGGTAGACGGAGGTTTCCTGGCACATCCGGGTATCTGATAGGGAGGAAGAAAATGATCCTGACAGACTATTTTAGAAGCGAGAAAGATGCGGCATGGGATATCAGCCGTGAATGCGGCGTGCGTCATGGCACGATCCGCTTGCCGGAGAGTACGGATTTTAATGTGACGGACGAACACCATTGGCAGACAGTGTATGACCGTTTTATGAATTTTGGCATTGAACCCATCATCATTGAACCCATGCCGAATGATCTGCATGATCATATCAAAGCAGGGGACAGCCAACGGGACGAAAGTATTGACCGCGTTATCCGAATGCTTCCGATTATGGAAAAGCTGGATATCCGCATGATATGTTTTAATTTTATGGCTCATGTGGGCTGGACACGGACAGAAACCGATATTGAGGAACGCGGAGGTGCCCGGGTGACTGGCTTTAATCTCGGGCACTATCTACCGCGCGGAGCGCGGATTACCGAAGAGGAGCTTTGGGCCAACTACAGTTATTTTCTGAAAGCGGTGGTTCCGGAGGCGGAAAAACATGGAATTAAGCTGGCATTGCATCCGGACGATCCGCCGCTTCCAAAACTGGGAGAGGTCTCCAGAATCATGGTTACGACCGGGCAGATCCGGCATGCGGTGCGTGATATTGTTGACAGCCCGGCTCTTGGGATAACCATGTGCCAGGCAACATTTTCGCTGATGGGCGGTGATATTTATGAAACAATATCCGCATTCCGGGATAAGATTTTCTTTGTTCACTTCAGAAATGTGGTAGGAAACAAAGAAAACTTCCATGAGACATTTCATGACAATGGAACGCTCGATATGGCGCGTCTGATTCGGCATTATCATAATCTGGGGCTCAAAGTGCCGGTCCGTGTGGATCATGTACCTACGCTGGTGGGGGAAGATACGGTTCATGCGGGATATGATGCACTGGGAAGACTGTATGCGATTGGGTATCTGAAAGGGCTTCTCCAGATGGCGGAATCTTACCAGGATACGGAAGAATGAGGAAATAAAATCAACAATACTTGTTTTTTATATATGGCATCTATTCTGCCGCAGCAACACATTAAGCTGCGGCAGTTTAGATGACGCTTGTGGTTTTTGATGGAAAATTGAGTGGATCTGCGGCCTGGAAAAGGGTGTTTTTCAGGATGCAGGAAATAGATGCCAAGCCCCGGAAGATTCTCACGTTTATTAGAACGTTCTGCGGATGTCCTTGCATGAAATTCCATTTTCCATTCCTCACTGCCGCGGGGAGGTATATTGATCAATCCTGTCCCGTTTGCAGTATTCATGGACAGGCATGGCATCATGTGCAGAATCCAGGAGCAGCTTCGTAATATGAAGATCCGGAAGAAAGGACTTCATCCTGAAAAAGGTTTCTAAAAAGCCAAGGGAATCGTGCCTGGAAGCAGGGTTCAATAGAGGGAAAACGGGAAGGTCGCTTTCGGAATCAGATGCAACGGACATGTACAGACTGTATCCGTGATACCAGCATTCCCTGGAAGAATCCCATCCGATATCTCAGTCAGGCTGGGAAAAGCAGCGGTCATAGTTACAGTCAGAGATCCCTTTTTGGGCACAGTCACAGATGCGGTGAGAGCGCATCCTGTGCGAGGTAACAACAGGAGTCCCGTCGCCTGCTGCAGATAAGGATCCCCTGCAGATAAGCCCTTTCGAAACGGACACGTCAAGAAACTGCTTTTTATAGATCTGAAGCAGGGAATGGTAAGGCTGTCCTTCAAGGGAAAAAGAGGTGTTTTCAAGCTGGGGAAGCAATTCTGCAACTGTGATTTTTTCCACAGATTCCGTTTTCGCCCCTTTGTTTTTTGGCTTTTTAACCCTGGCTTTCACAGGATGGATATGAGGAGACAGATTGTCCCCTTCAGAATCCCATAACCGGTCAAAGAAGTCATAAAAAGTACCGGTACCAGGTGTATCTCCGACTTCAAACCCACTAAGAATGGCATATAAAGGATTGATCTTAAGCCGGGCAGCCCAGTGGGTTATGGGAGTCACCTTAAAATCAATAGATAACAGGTAAGAACGCTGCATGCAGGAAGGAGATCTTGGAGCGGGACCGGATTTAGAGTATTTATCACGCATAAGCTCATCCGTATAGGATAAATCTAAAGACCAAAAACGTTCGATGATATCCCAGGTAGAGGGAGCAAGCGCATCCGGGTTGGGATAATATTTACGAAGATTATCAGTAACAAAGTTTTGGTAGTCAGCATGACTGCTACAGTTAACAGGTAACAATAGAATCGCCTCCAGTCGAAAAAATAAAATATATTCAATCGGCTTCGCCGCAAATTTGGGGCGATTTGTCAAGCGATTTTTGACAAAAAAGTGGGGGATTTTAATAAAAAGGGAATCTAAAAGCCTTGATTTTACTGGCTTAAAGATTCCGAGAGATTATTTAAAGAAACAGGAGGATAGAGAGGCATAGGCAGGGCGTACAGTTATGGCTACGAAGGGGCCGGAAACGAATGATTGCACATTATTTACAATACACCGGTGATTTGGTACAATTTTAAAAGAAAGCAGGAAAATGTACGGAGAGGGGAATCACGGATGGATCTGATTCATATTGCAATCGTAGAGGACGAGCCGCTGTTTGTCGGACAGCTTACAGAGTATATCAGGCGGTATGAGAAAGACAGCGGGAGAAGGATTAAGATTACAACCTTTGCGGATGGGGAGGATATCACAGATGATTACCGCGGAGGGTATGATATCATTTTAATGGATATTCAGATGCGGTTTATGGATGGAATGACGGCCGCTGAGAAAATCAGGACGCTTGACCACGAAGTAATCATCATGTTTATCACCAATATGATTCAGTATGCAGTGCGCGGTTACGAGGTGGATGCCATGGACTATGTGGTAAAGCCGGTTGAATATTTTGCCTTTTCCCAGAAGCTGGACAAGGCCATCGGCCGGATAAAGAGAGCGGTACAGGTATCCATTTCCGTCCCTACCGAGGATGGACTGCAAAAACTGGCTGTTTCTGATATTTACTATATCGAAAGCCAGGGTCATAACGCATGCTACCGAACAACCAGAGGCAGGTTTCTGTCCAGGATTACGTTAAAAGAGCTGGAAGATTCCATGGGTGGATATGGTTTTTTCCGCTGCGGAAAAGGATATCTGGTTAATATGAAGCATGTGGACGGAATATCCGGCAATGACTGTATGATCTGCGGTGAGCGGATTCCCATCAGCCGGAATAAAAAGAAAGAATTTATGGAACTGTTGATACAATATATGAATGAGGGGTAGGTTATGCAGTACAGTCAGGATATTCCCAGAATATGCACGGCCCTGGCGGAATGGGGGGCCTGTACGGCGTATTTATATCTGATAAAAAAGGAACAGTTCCGGCGGCCGTCTTTCTGGTGCATCAGCCTGACGGTACTGGCGGTACAGACTGCCTTTCTTCAGATAACAGGCGGTCTGCCGGTGGCATTCTGGCTTTCATGCATGACGGTTGCTGTGGCTGTCATGTATGTATTCCTGCTGATGGGCGGAGGTCTGTCGCTTCTGGGGGCTGGTTACTGCTGTGCAAGGGCATTTCTTTTGGCGGAGTTTGCAGCCTCTTTGGAATGGCAGGTATTTGCGTTTTTACAGTCCATGGGATATGGGAGTCTGTGGATTCAGGTGATTTTAGTTATTGTTGTATATGGGGGCTGTTTCTGGACCGCGGTTGATCTGGAGCGCCCGGCCCTTTCAGATGACTATCTTAAGCAGCTGACCCTTCGCGAGGTTTTGGCGGCGGCCGGAATTGCAGCGGCAATTTTTGCATTCAGCAACTTGAGTTTCCTCTATAGCAATCTTCCCTTTACCAGCTCCCGTCCGGCAGATATTTTTTCCATCCGTATCCTGGTGGATTTTGGCGGGATCGCGGTTCTTTTTGCTTATCAAAGCAGAATCTGCGATTATATGGCGGAGCGCGAGCTGGCCGCTATGAATGCGGTACTTAAAAGCCAGTATGATCAATACAGGAATTATCAGGACAGCCTAGATCTGATGCATGTAAAATATCATGATTTGAAGCACCAGATTACAGCCCTGAGAATGGAGACAGATGAGGAAAAACGCAAAAAATGGCTGGATGCCATGGAAGAAGAGGTCAGCGCATTTGAGATGATTAATAAGACCGGAAACCAGGTGTTAGATACGATCCTGGCTGCGAAGCTGTTTCACTGCAGGAAGAACAGGATACAGGTTACATGCGTGGCAGACGGAAAGCTGCTGGATTTTATGCATGTGATGGATATCTGCTCTATTTTTGGAAATGCGCTGGATAATGCCATCGAACACGTGATTATGATACCGGAGGAGGAAAAGCGGCTGATTCATTTGTCTGTATCAGCGAAGAAGAATTTTGTATTTATCAAGATTGAGAACTACTGTGAGACAGAGATAAAAAAGAATGAACATAGTTTTATTACGACAACAAAAACTGACAAGCAGAATCATGGATTTGGCCTTCGAAGTATCTGTGCCGCGGCGGAGAAGTATGGCGGCAGCGTGAACTTTGATCAGATCCAGAACTGGTTTGAATTAATAATTTTGTTAGGGGCTGTGAAAAAAGTCCCCTAAAAGTAAAAAGAACGCTTTCAGGTATGAAAC
>ERZ1106969.263-NODE-263-length-59825-cov-15.701673_pt1 | contig 59825 bp, 59 predicted proteins | sample MGYA00403685_ERZ1106969 | MGnify/ENA primary metagenome ERZ1106969 (study PRJEB35170, sample SAMEA104062416) | human gut metagenome | biome: human gut; feature: human-associated habitat; material: faeces | place: Denmark | collected 2012-05-18 ... | reverse complement strand
TTTCCCTCCCTGCCGCCCGCTCTCCCTTTTCCGGCCAGGCTGTGAAAAAGTCCGCTGTGTGCTGGCTCCATAAGGTAGGGGGTTCGTCAAATGTTCTAAAAAAGAATAGATATATTGACAAATATTGAGTAATATGCTATTTTTAATGTAAGCAGATGAGAACGAGGAGGTCGTTTTTTATTTTTTAAGTTTTTGACCTATCATATAGCATATAGCATATAGCTTACAGGTCCAATGTTATTTATGATTCCCGCATGGCTTTGGATGGACGGAAAATGAAGCCTTATGAATTATGTCAATCAGCCATCCTCTTACTTTCCTTTTTACGTACCCGGTTTAGAGGCAGAAGGAGCGGAGATGGCATGTATCGCACCTGTGGGATTTGTAAAGATCCGTCAGGCGCTCATATCAAGGAGGACATCAATATGAAGAGACCAGTAACAGCGGCAATTGCAGGCCTGGGCAATCGGGGAAATGATATCTATGCCCATTATCAGCTTGTAGCGCCGGAGGAGATGAAGGTAGTGGCGGTGGCGGACCCGGTTGCCGGAAAGAGGGAGGCGGCCCGGGAAGAGTACGGGGTAGCGCCTGAAAATTGTTTTGAAACGGTGGAAGACTTGTTGAAACAGCCGAAGCTCGCCGATATCCTGGTGATAGCGACCCAGGACAAACAACATGTGGCCCAGGCGGTGGAGGCGATTAAGAAGGGATATCACATTCTCTGCGAAAAGCCCATTTCCCCAAGCCTGGAGGAGTGTCTTCTTCTGCAGAAAACGGCCCACGAATATGGACGTATGGTAGCTGTGGGGCATGTGCTCCGTTATACTCCATTTTATTCGAAGATTAAAGAGGTGATAGAGTCCGGACAGATCGGAGACGTGGTCAGCGTCCAGGGACTTGAGAACGTTAAATACTGGCACCAGGCTCACAGCTTTGTGAGGGGCAACTGGCGCGACTCTGTGGAGACGAGTCCGATGATTCTTGCAAAATGCTGCCATGACATGGATATCTTCGTATGGCTCCTGGGAAAGAAGTGCGAACGGGTTTCTTCCTATGGTTCCACCTATTTATTTAAGGAATCCATGGCTCCGGACGGCTGTGCCATGCGCTGCCTCGACGGATGTGCGGCGAAAGAGAACTGTCCGTATGATGCGGAAAAGATCTATATCACGGATAAAGGCACTGGAATCCGCAATGTTGTTGAGAAGAATCTGACCGGTGACGATGCATGGCCGTGCTGCGTACTCTCCCAGACACTGACCGAGGAGGCCATTTATGACCAGATTAAGACCGGCCCTTACGGCCGCTGTGTCTATCACTGCGATAACAACGTGGTGGACCATCAGGTGGTCAATATGGAATTTGAGGGCGGTGTGACGGTCAACTTTACCATGAGTGCATTTACCAGCGGAGGCGGCCGCGATATCAAGGTTATGGGTACTATGGGCGATATTATTGGTGATTTACATACGGGAATTGTGAAGGTCACGAACTTTGGAAAAGAGACGGAGGTTTATGATATCAATGCGACGGCAGGAGATTTATCCGGTCACGCGGGAGGTGATAACCGTCTGATCCACGATTTCCTGGCGGCGGTAGAGGAAGGCGAGACGAAGGGACAGTTAAGAACCGGCGTCGATGTGTCGATACAGAGCCATATCATTGCGTTGGCGGCTGAATATTCCAGAATTCATGAGGGGGAAAGCGTTGCCCTGGATGAATTTATACGTAGTGAGAGATTTGCCTAAAATGTTTTAGAGAAGGAGAGGATTTTATGAAAAAAAGATGGTTAGCTTTATGTCTGGCAACAGTGATGGCGGCATCCTTAACCGCGTGCGGCAGCTCCAAGACATCTACACCGGATACGACCGGTACGCAGACGACTGCAGCGGGCAGTGAGACGAAGGCCGGAGGCGAAACAAAGGCCGAAGAAGCGCCTGCGGGTGCTGTGGAACAGGTGGTGACTATTCCAATGTTCAGTGATCCGGATACGCTGGATCCGGGCCGTTCCGATGACGAGCAGAAGAATGCAATCGTGCTGGAGATTCAGGAGACGCTGATCCGTCTGATGGACGGAAAAGTGACGCCTGGAGGCGCAGAGAGCTGGGAGACCTCCGATGACGGACTGGTATGGACTTTTAAGCTGAGAGACAATCAGTATTCCGACGGTACGGCCGTAACTGCGCAGGATTATGTAAACTCCATTCGCAGAATTTTTGATCCGGAAGTCAACTGCCACAACGCGGGAATCTTCTACTGCATCAAAGGCGGAGAGGATTTCAATACGGGTAAGGGGAGCAAGGAAGATGTAGCGGCGAAGGCGGTTGATGACAAGACGCTGGAAATCACCCTGACAGAACCGCTTCCATATTTCTTACAGCTGATGACATTTGCCAATGTGACTCCGGTTCCGGAATCCAAGACGCAGGGTGAGAAGAACTCTTCTTACGGTGCGACGGCAGAGGAACTCAGCAGCTCAGGTCCATTCTACGCATCAGAGTGGGTCCGCGGTTCAAAGATCGTGCTGAAGAAGAACCCGAATTACTGGGATGCGGCAAATGTAAAGCTGGAAACCGTCAACATGGTGCTGGCGCAGGACGAAAATACGAGAGAGCAGATGTTTAATCAGGGTCAGCTTGATATCTTAAGAAAGGTCCGCAGCGAGTATGCAGATACGTTAAAGGCTAAAATCGACGGCGGCGAGGTCCAGCTCTTAGAGGGACCGCAGCCGAGATACAGCTATATCTGCTTTAACAATGAAGATCCCAATGGAATCTTTACAAATGAGAAGATCCGTATGGCATTTTCCATCGCTCTTGACAGAGAATCTCTCGTTAAAAATGTTATGAAGAAGGACCAGGCTGCTTACGGCATGATTCCTTACGGTTTAAGTATCGGCGAGGAACTGTTCCGTGATATCTATCCGGAGCCGATGAAGGATTTTCTGGCTCAGGATCCGAAGGCTCTGCTGGAGGAGGGCTTAAAGGAGATCGGGAAAGAGGGAGAGCAGATTACTGTGACGTTCCTTCAGAAGAACTCTGATAATGATACGAAGGTTCAGGCAGAGTATTACCAGAACCAGTGGCAGACAAAGCTTGGCGTGATTGTTAAGATCGATACGGCATCCGACAACTCATCCTTTAATAACCAGGTATCCAAGGGGCTGTATCAGGTATGCCAGACCGGATGGGGCGCTGACTATAATGATCCGATGACATTTATGCAGTGCTATATGACCGGCGACGGTAACAACCCGGCATTCTTCTCCGATGCGAAGTACGATGAGCTGGTGGAGGCGTGCAAGACGGAATCCGATATGAAGGTGCGCGGCGAGAAATTTGCAGAGGCAGAGAAGATTATCACAGTGGAACACTGTGGTCTGGCGCCGATTACCTTTACATACGACAAGAATGTGGCAAAGAGCAGCGTGAAGGGCTTCTATATTAATGGAGCCGGCGGCCCGGCAATCGAACTGAAAAGTGCATATGTAGAATAGGATTAAGAGACAGGAACATGGACTTTGACAATGCGGGGCAGGTATTTACTGCCCCGCATTGTGCGCCTGACTATTACTGCACGGATATCAAGCACTCGTAGTGCGTTATTAATGCAATGCAGTAAGAGATGGATTACGACGAAACACATGAATCAGAAACAGGATGGGAGGTTCAAGATGGTAAAGTATATTTTGAAGAAGATAGGTTATATGATTGTTACACTCTGGGTAATTCTGACAATAACCTTCTTCCTGGTCAGCGTCATACCGGGCGATCCGATGCAGGCGGACACCAAGGTGCTTCCCGAGGCTGTGGTGGAGAACTTAAAGGCCCGCTGGGGGTTGGATAAGCCGATGGGGGAACGGTATGTTATTTATTTGAAGAATCTTCTTCACGGAGAATTGGGAGAGTCTTATAAGACTCCGGGCCTTACTGCGAATCAGATTATTAAGGACCGTTTTCCGGCTTCTGCAAGGCTGGGGATTCAGGCCGTGGTGTTAGGACTGGTTCTCGGTCTGCTTCTGGGAATTCTGGCGGCCTTCCACCGGGGGACGTGGATCGATTTCATTACGATATTTATCGCAATTGTGGGGGTATCCATCCCAAGCTTCGTTTTTGCCGCCCTGCTCCAGAAATATGGCGGCGGAGATTATTTTCCAATTGTCGGCTGGGTGTCTCCAGGGATGAAGATTCCCGACATTTTCCGTTATACGGCGCTGCCGACGCTGGCGGCATCGATCGGCGGCCTGGCTACGTATTCGCGGTTTATGCGGTCCTCGGTGCTGGATGTGCTGAGCTCTGACTATATCCTGCTGGCCAAGGCCAAGGGGCTGTCCAACTGGAAAATCATTACACGCCACGTGCTCCGCAACAGCATCACTCCGATTATCTCGATCGTGGCGCCGCAGGTGGCGGGAATTGTGACGGGGTCCTTCGTGATCGAGAGGATTTTCTCCATACCGGGTCTGGGCCGTTACTACGTGGACAGCGTCAATGGCCGTGATTACCCGATGGTTCTGGCTACGACCATATTCTTTTCCTTCATCTTCATTCTTTCGATTGTCGTGATGGATATTTTATATGCAATCGTTGACCCGAGAGTCCGTAAGGGCATCATTGAAGGAAAGTAAGGAGGAGAGCCATGGAACAGGGAAATGAAATGACAGTAACAAAGGATCTATTCCGGCGTGTCGGGGTGGATGAACAGAAATCAGAGTCCGTGGTGCGCCCCAGTATCTCCTACTGGCAGGACGCGGTCCGGAGATTAAAACAGAATAAAGTAGCTATGGTGAGCCTGGTGGTGCTCCTGTTAATTCTGGTGATGTGCGCCATAGGGCCGTATATTTATCCACACCCGTTTGATGAGCAGAATATTGAATTTACGAATCAGACGCCCTCCTTGCAGCACTGGTTCGGACTGGACGATCTGGGACGGGATATCTTCGCGAGAATCTGGATGGGGGGAAGAATCTCTTTAACGATTGGTATCGTGGGCGCGATCGTGTCACTCGTCATCGGAGTTTTATATGGCGGCATCAGCGGGTACTGCGGCGGACTTGTGGATGATATCATGATGAGAATTGTGGAAATCCTGGTGGGAGTGCCGTACATGGTGGTGGTTATTATCATGTCCGTGGTGCTGGGAAAGGGCATGACCTCCCTATTGATCGCGCTGTGTATCACAAGCTGGACGAATCTGGCGCGAATCGTGAGAGGCCAGGTGCTGGAGCTGAAGGAGAGCGAATACGTTCTGGCAGCCCGGGCGCTGGGAACGCCTCCTCTTCAGATCATCGTAACGCACCTGCTTCCCAATACATTGAGCCTGATTATTATCAATACAACCTTTTCCATACCATCCTTTATCTTTGCGGAAGCGTTTTTAAGCTTCGTAGGTATGGGAATCCAGCCGCCGCTGACAAGCTGGGGCGCTATGGCCGCGTTGGGCCAGCAGCAGATGTCCTACTATCCTCATGAGCTGATTTTCCCGGCGCTGGCAATCTCTGTGACCATGCTGGCATTTAACCTGCTGGGCGATGGACTCAGGGATGCATTTGATCCGAAACTGCGCCAGTAGCACTGTTTGTGAATAATAGAGGAAAGGCAGGCATCACCTATGAGTCAACCATTACTTGAGGTTAAGAATTTAAAGGTTTCATTTCATACATATGCCGGGGAGGTACAGGCGGTCCGGGGCGTGGATTTTACGCTGGACGCCGGAAAGACCATGGCAATCGTCGGGGAGTCCGGAAGCGGTAAAACGGTGACTTCCAAGGCGGTTATGGGGCTGATCGCCTCACCCCCGGGAGAGGTAAAGAAAGAGAGCAGCATTTTATTTGAAGGCACGGATATTTTAAGGTTTACGGAAAAACAGTGGCAGGATTACAGGGGCAAGGATGCGGCCATGATCTTCCAGGATCCCATGACATCTCTGGATCCGACCATGAAGATCGGGCGGCAGATCATGGAGAGCATCGTGGAACACCAGAAGGTGGGAAAACGGGAAGCCATGCAGAGGGCCGTGGAGCTGCTTAAAAAGGTGGATATTCCCAATCCGGATGAGAGAGTGCATCAGTATCCCTATGAATTTTCAGGCGGAATGCGTCAGAGAGTGGTAATCGCCATCGCGCTGGCCTGCAATCCGAAGCTGATGATTGCGGATGAACCGACTACGGCGCTGGATGTCACGATTCAGGCGCAGATCATCGGACTGCTGAAGGAGATACAGAAAGCTAACAATACATCGGTTATCATGATTACCCACGATCTGGGAGTTGTAGCCGGTATGGCGGATACGATCGCGGTTATGTATGCGGGATGCATTGTGGAATATGGCAATGTCTTCGACATTTTCAATGCGCCGCAGCACCCGTACACCAATGCCCTGTTAAACGCGGTACCCAGGCTGAATGTGGAGAACAAGGCGCAGCTGGAGGTAATTCCGGGGACGCCGCCGGATCTCATCTCGCCGCCGAAGGGCTGCGGATTTGCCACAAGGTGCAAGTACTGCATGGAAATCTGCCGTCAGGCGCCGCCGGAATATACGGAGGTGTCAGATACCCATAAGGCAGCCTGCTGGCTCCATCATCCGATGGCCAGGGAGGCATTCGATTACGATGATATAAGGAGGGTTTTTGAATCATGACAGGGATGGATAAAGATAATCAGAAACCCATGGTCCATGTGGAACATTTGAAGAAGTATTTTCCGGTGCGGAAAAAGGGGATTTTAAAGGCGGTGGATGACGTGTCCTTCGACATCTGCGCTGGGGAGACCCTGGGGCTGGTGGGGGAGTCGGGATGCGGCAAGACGACCTGCGGACGAACCGTCGTAAAGCTGTATCCGGCCACCTCGGGGACTATCGAGTTCGACGGAAGAGATGTGAGCCAGTTAAAGACGAAGGATGAGATAAAATGGTTTAAAAAGAACGCCCAGATCATCTTCCAGGATCCTTACGCCTCCCTGGACCCGCGAATGACGGTGGGCGACATCGTGGCGGAGGGAATGAAGAACCATGATTTATATCCGGGTAAGGAGCGGATGGAGCGGGTGCATGAGCTGTTAAGCCTGGTGGGGCTCAACAAGGAACATGCGAACCGCTTCCCTCACGAATTCTCCGGCGGACAGCGTCAGAGAATCGGCATTGCCAGGGCGCTGGCCGTGGACCCGAAGTTTATCGTCTGTGATGAACCCATATCGGCTCTCGATGTGTCGATCCAGGCTCAGGTGGTCAATTTGCTGGTGCGCCTTCAGAAGGAGCTGGGGCTGACGTACCTCTTTATTGCCCATGATTTATCCATGGTGAAACACATATCCGACCGGGTGGGCGTCATGTACATGGGACATATCGTGGAGCTGGCATCCAGCGCGGAGCTGTACCGGAATCCGCAGCATCCGTATACGAAGGCACTGCTATCGGCAATTCCCGTGCCGGATCCCGAATTTGAGCGCTCGAAGACACTGATTCCGCTGGAGGGCGAGGTGGGAAGTCCGATCAACTGCAAGGAGGGCTGCAGATTTGAAAAGCGGTGTAAATACGCCACGGAACAATGCCGCAGCGTGACACCGCAGCTTAGGGAAATTGAGGCGGGACATTACGTTTCCTGCCATCTTTTGAAACAGGCAAAGGGCGTTGATTGACAGTCTCTGTTTATTATGATATGGTTAAAAAAATATTATTTTAAGAGAGAGAGCACGATGGTTAATAAGATAAAGAGGACTTCCCTCCAGTCCGAGATCATACGGTTTATTCTGGATTATATCAGAGAACATGATTTAAATCCGGGGGACAAACTTCCCTCGCAGGAGAACCTGCTGGCCATGATGGGGGTCAGCAGGACTTCCCTGAGGGAGGCCATGAAGACACTGGAAGCCAGGGGGATTCTGGAGATTCAAAATGGGAAAGGCGCCTATGTGGGCGGTCTGGTGGATGCCGACGGTGTACAGGTCATAGATTTCACACAGGAAAAGGAACGTCTTCTGGAAGCGCTGGAAGTGCGCAAGATTCTGGAACGGGAGATTCTGCGGATGCTGATCCACACCATCACCGACGAGGAGTTAAAGGAGCTGGGAGAAATTAAGGATATTCTGATGAGCAAATACCGGAGGGGCCTGCAGCAGACGGCTGAGGACAAGAAATTCCACTATACCATCTACCGTCTCTGCCATAACCAGGTGATGTATCAGCTGATCCTGTCTTTAAACAATGTGATGGAGAAGTTCTGGGAGTTCCCTCTTAATATGGAGGACCCGTTTCTGGAGAGTATCCCGCTCCATGAGGAACTTTATGAGGCCATCTGTGAAAAGAATGTAAGGAAGGCCCAGTCCATCAATGACAAGCTTTTAGAGGCAGTTTACAGAGATATCAGACAACAGCGGTAATGGAAATCGGATAAGGCTTCAGGGGGTGGCAAAGAAGGAGATTCGTGCTCCCCTGTGTAAACCTATCACATAGCATATAGGTGTTGGAAAGGGGATATGAGATGACAGATCAATCGGAGTATTTAAAAAGTGATAAGCTGGTGACAGCCCATTATGGGGAGGAATATGAGCATTATTATAATGCCGTTGTTCCTCCGATTTTTATGAACTCACTCAATGTATTTGAGACCATTGATGATTACTATGACAGTGACAAGACGGACAAACATACATACTGCTATGGGCGGGTGCAGAATCCGACGGTGCGGATTCTGGAGGACAAGGTGGCGGCTCTGGAGCACGGGACCGGCGCGCTGGCGTTTGCCTCGGGCATGGCGGCGGCTACGACGGCGGTTCTCACTGTCTGTAAAACAAAGAGCCATGTGGTCTGTATCCGGAACGCGTATGGACCATTAAAGACATTTCTCAATGAATACTGCAGGGAACACCTGGATATGAGCGTCACCTATGTAAAAGGGGATGAGCCGGAGGAATTTGAAAATGCCGTCACGGATCAGACGGATCTGATTATCCTGGAGAGCCCTTCTTCTGTCGTACTGTCCCTTCAGGACATTCAGGCGGTGTCCAGGACAGCGAGGAAACACCACGCTTACGTCTATATTGACAACAGCTTCTGTACGCCGATTTACCAGAAGCCGCTGGAACTGGGGGCTGATATTGTGATGCACACCACCTCCAAGTATATGGGCGGACACAGCGATATTATCGGAGGTGTTCTCGCCGCGAAGGACGAGGAGCTCATGGCGCGCCTGAGACAGCAGAGGGAGCTCTTTGGCGGAATCATCGGTCCGATGGAGGCGTGGCTGATCATACGCGGTCTGCGGACGATGGAGGTGCGTGTGGAACGCCATCAGGCGACGGCCATGGATATAGCGGCGTTCTTAGAGAACCATCCGAAGGTGAGAAAGGTCTATTATCCGGGACTTTTGTCCCATCCGCAGTATGAGCTGATGAAGCGGCAGCAGAGCGGAAATACGGGGCTGTTGAGTTTTGAGATAGAAGGCAGCACAGAGCAGGCCAAGGAAGTGGCAAAGCGGCTTAAGCTGTTTAAGATCGGCGTTTCCTGGGGCGGTTTTGAGAGTCTTGTCTGTATGCCGCACGCGAGACAGGATGAGGAGGTGTACCAGTTTTTGGGAGCGGATCAGAACGTACTGCGAATTCACTGCGGACTGGAAGGCGCAGACGTATTGAAGGCGGATTTGGAACATGCGCTGTCCTGTCTGTGACAGAGTGACGAAAGAGGGGGATTACAGGATATGGCTATTGTTTTTCACGAGAGAACGGAAGAGTTCCACCTTTATAACCGGGAAATCAGTTATATTATGAAACTTCTGCCTGACCGCTCTGTCGGGCAGCTGTACTATGGAAAAAGGATTCGCGACAGGGAAGACTATGGCCATATGCTGGAATATGCGGTGAGAGATATGGCGCCGTGTCCTTTTGAGGGCGATAATACATTTTCCAGGGAGCATGTGCGGCTGGAGTATCCGGTGTACGGAACGGGGGATATGCGTTATCCGGCTTACTCCATTACCTGCGGAAATGGAAGCCGTATAACCGGATTTACCTATACAGGGCACCGCATCTTTGCAGGAAAAAAGCCGTTTGAGGGACTTCCGGCCACGTATGTGGAGGATGATGAGGAAGCCTGTTCTCTGGAGCTGTATTTAGAGGACAGCCTGATCCGCGTGCGGCTGGTGCTGAGTTATACTATTTACAGTGATTTTCCGGTGGTTGCCAGAAATGCCCGGTTTGAATGTCTGGAGGGGTGTCAGGGAATCCGGCTGGAGCAGGCCATGAGTCTGAGCCTCGATCTGCCGGACAGCCGCTATACGATGCTCGATCTGGCCGGCGCCTGGGGGCGGGAGCGTTATCCCGACTTCCATCCGCTGCACCAGGGACTACAGTCGGTTCACAGCATGAGAGGCCACAGCAGCCATCAGTTTAACCCATTTCTGGCTCTGCTGAGACCGGATGCGGGGGAGTCGGCGGGGGAAGTTATCGCGGCCGCCCTTGTATACAGCGGTAATTTTCTTGCCAGTGCCGAGGTTGACACCATGGGGACAACGAGAATCATGGTTGGTATCCATCCGGAGGGATTTTCCTGGCCGCTGGCAGCAGGGGAGAGCTTCCAGACCCCGGAGGCGGTGCTGGTCTATTCTGACAGGGGCTTAAATGGAATGAGCCAGGTGTTCCACCAATTGTTCCGGACCAGACTGGCGAGGGGCTGGTGGAGAGACCGGGAGCGCCCTGTTGTAATCAATAACTGGGAAGCCACCTATATGAAGTTTCAGGAAGAAAAGCTTCTGAACCTGGCGGAAAAGGCCAGGGAGGCCGGTGTGGAGCTGTTCGTCCTGGATGACGGGTGGTTTGGCCGCCGTGACGATGACACTTCTTCGCTTGGGGACTGGTATGCGGACCGGAAGAAGCTGCCGGGCGGCATCGAAGGGCTGTCGGAGAAAATACGGGCCATGGGGCTTTCCTTTGGTCTCTGGTTTGAGCCGGAGATGGTCAATCGGGACAGCCGCCTGTATGAGGCGCATCCGGACTGGGTGCTGGGCAGTGAGGACAGGCCGCGCTGTGTCGGCCGCCACCAGCTGGTTCTGGACTTTTCGAAGGACGAGGTGATTGATTATATCGGCGGATTGATGGAGGACATCATCGAGCGGGGGCATTTGAGCTATATCAAATGGGATATGAACCGCAGCGTTACGGAGGCGTGGTCTTCAGGGAGGGATGCCGCCTGTCAGGGAACCGTCATGCACCGTCAGATTCTGGGAGTCTACCGTCTGTATGAGCGGCTGATTCGCAAATTCCCTCACGTTCTGTTTGAATCGTGTGCCAGCGGCGGAGCGCGGTTCGACCCCGGAATGCTCTATTATGCGCCGCAGGCATGGACCTCGGACGACACGGATGGAGTGGAGCGTATAAAAATTCAGTACGGAACTTCTTACGTTTACCCTTTAAGCTCCATGGGCAGTCACGTCTCCGCGGCTCCGAACCATCAGACGCTCCGTCATGTCCCGATGGAGACACGGGCAGTCTGTGCGTATTTCGGTACCTTTGGATATGAGATGGATGTAACGGCAATCTGTGGGGCGGAGCTTGAACAGATGAAGAAACAGACTGCATTTATGAAGGCAAACCGCAGACTGATTGCGGAAGGGACCTTTTACCGGCTGATCAGTCCCTTTGAGAATGAACGCAGCGAGGCTGGCTGGATCGTGGTTTCTCCGGACAAACGGGAGGCACTGGCTGCTTACTTCAGAGTGCTGCAGCCGGTAAATGCAGGTTTTTGCAGGATGAGGCTTTTGGGGCTTCTGGAAGAGGGGGAGTATGAGATCCGGGAACAGGGAATGGCGGAGTTTCCATACACATGCTACGGCGATGAACTCATGAATTACGGACTGATTCTGTCGGATCAGGCCAGCGGTGTCAGGACGGCGGGAGTGCGGCAGGGGGATTATCTTGCGAGGCTGTTTGTGCTGACGGTGAGAGACGACGATGGCAGATAAAAATTGAACAGATAGTACCTTGAATTTTCCATACATACTCCTTATAATAAAAGGGTATGATAAAGGGGTATCATAAAGGGGTATCATAAAGGGATATTAAAGGGGGAATCAGCATGGCCTTGCCAATTAATATAACGGAATTGATCAACCGCAGAGTTGTTGAGAATGCACGGGTTGAGTATAAAAGGAATTGGAATCCGGAACCAATTCTACATTCCATCTGTGCATTTGCTAACGACATTGATAACTGGGGCGCGGATATATTATTATTGGAGTGGAGGAAGAGGATGGCATGCCGAAGCTTCCGGTCAGCGGGCTTACTCCGGATTCCATAGACCGCATTAACAAAGAATTACTGCAAAAGTGCAATCTGATTGAGCCGCGATATGTTCCGATTGTTGAGCAGACTATTTATGAAGGTGCGGATATTTTGGTTCTTTGGGTGCCGGGCGGGGAATCACGTCCATATAAGTGCCCAACCTCATTCCCGGCAGAAAAGGCTGTCAGGAGTGACAAAGCATATTATATTCGTAAACTTTCCAATACAATTAAGGCAAATAATCTGGAAGAAAAAGAACTGTTCCTTTTGGCCAATAATGTTCCTTTTGATGATCGCGCTAATTTTAAAGCGAATGTAGCAGATTTAAAGTCCAGTCTGATTGCAGAATATCTTTATGCAGTAGGAAGCGATTTGTACGAAACTTCGCTTAAGCGTCCTGTTACGGAACTTGCCTTAGATATGCGTTTGGTTGGTGGTCCGAGTGAATTGCGCAAGCCATTAAACGTTGGGCTTATGTTTTTTTATGAGCGGCCGGATGAGTTTTTTCCTTATGCACGTATTGAAGTTGTTGATAAGCCTGATCCGACAGGGATCGGTATGACTGAAAAAGTATTTTCCGGGCCGCTTGACCGCCAATTGCGTGATGCCCTTAGCTATGTCCAAAATTATATTATAAAAGAAAAAGTTACAAAGGTTCCTGGCCGCGCCGAAGCAGAACGTATTTATAATTACCCTTATGCGGCGGTGGAGGAGGCTTTATCGAATGCGGTCTATCACAAATCCTATCAGATTGGCGAACCCATTACGGTAACGATTACTCCTGAAAAAATGGAGATTACCAGTTTGCCGGGCCCGGATAGGACGATCAGTGATGAAGATATCCGAAACAGGCATATGATTTCCCGTCGCTACCGAAACCGCAGAATTGGTGATTTTTTGAAAGAATTAAAGCTTATTGAGGGGAGAAATACGGGGATCCCAACGATTTTGCGTGCAATGCAGCAAAATGGTTCAAAGCCGCCGGTATTTGAAACGGATATAGAAAGGACGTATTTTACTGTAATTCTTGCTGTACAGGACAAATTTCTGCCTGCGTCCTCTCAAAAGCCGGAACGGTGCGTGAGAAAACGCAGAAGCATTAGCGAAATTAAAGATCTGATTCTCTCAACATTAAGCCAGAGAGGTCCGCTTTCGTCTTCGGAACTTGCAGAAGCTATGGGGTATACAAAAGTTACCGACACAGTCGGTAAGGCTATACGTGAATTGATAGGAGAACATAAAATTGAATATATTGATTCAGAAAATTTAAGAAGCCGCTATCAGAAACTTCGATTGACAAAGAATTGAGTAACATAACAGGGCATACGTATCTGTGAAATAAAAAACTCCTCCGGTAGTATTCCCGGAGGAGTTCCTTTCTACTGATAATCGCAGACATTCGCCCATTTCTGAAGTAATTCAACCTCTTCCGGACGTTTCTTTGACAGCTGAGCCGCAGCTACGATCGGCAGCCATGTCTGTACGTATTTCTTTGCAGTACCGGTCTTTTTACAGAAAATATCCATGTACATATCCGCTTTTTTCTGATCCTGTAAGCAGAACAGAAGGTAGGTTCTGGCAACATCTGCACTGGCGTTACCCTGAGTCGCATGTACCCAGTCGAGAACACACATGGAGCCGTCTTCTCTTACGACGATATTGGTCGGGTTAAAATCACCGTGGCATAACTTGGTATGCTTCGGCATGCTGTCCAGCTTGGTGCGCATGTCATAGCGTGTAATATCACTTAATTCATCGATCTCAAGAATCTGTCTGGACATCTTATCCTTCAGCTTGTTTAACAGAGGACAGTGTTTGGAAAGAATATTCAGATGAAGATCAACCATCTGTTCCATGTACTCTGCAAGCTTGTCAGGGTTCTCGTCCATAAGCTGCTGGAGGGTTTTGCCTTCAATGAAGTCAAACGTAATGGACCACTTACCTTCAAATACACCGACTTCCAATACCTTTGGTACGTCAATTCCGCCGGTTTCTTCTACACGCGCGGTAATCAGCGCTTCATTTAATACTTCCGCCTTCGGGAAATCTGCGTTGAAAACCTTAATCGCCTTGTCTCCGTCACGATATACTTTTTTTGTTGCTGTTGTTGCAATCAATTCTGCTGCCATATATAACCTCTCCTTCCATCCTTGAGTCTAAACTATGTAGTAGTTTTGGTTCTTTTATTTTACTACAAATTCCATAAAAAGTACAGATATTCCGGTAAAAAGTTCTGAATATTTTGCACACAATTTACATAAAACTAAAAATATTATCAAAAACGGAAAACTGCGGTTCCGTATGCAGGAAGCGAATAGGCGATGGAATAATCCTGGCCGTCGCACTCCTTTTTCACGGAGCGGAACGCAGGGGCCTTGTCGCCCCGTTTGTAGAGGCCGTGGCTGTTATCCAGCACCAGGGTATAGGTTCCGCGCTTCGGCACGCCTACACGGTAGTCAGGCCGTTCCACCGGAGTAAAATTGATGACAAATAAGAGGCTCCGTTTGTGATCGCGGCTGTAACGGACGAAACTGAAGATGCTGCGGTCTCCGTCGTTGGCATTGATCCACTGGAAACCGTCCCAGTCGTAATCCAGTTCGTAGAGCGCCGGATATTTGCGGTAGAGCTGCAGTAAATCCTTCACGTAGCTCTGTAAGCCGGCATTCTGCGGCTCGTCGGTCAGGTACCAGTCCAGCGCCGCCTTTTCATCCCACTCGTGGAACTGGCCGAAATCCTGCCCCATAAAGAGCAGCTTCTTGCCCGGGTGACCAAGCATAAAGGTGTAGCCCGCTTTTAAGTTGGCAAACTTATCCTCTAAAAGTCCCGGCATCTTGTTGATCATGGAACACTTCAGATGGACGACCTCGTCATGGGACAGCACCAGGATATATTTTTCACTGGTAAAATAGGTGAGTCCGAACGTCATCTTGTGGTGGTTGTATTTGCGGAAATACGGGTCCAGCTTCATGTACTCCAGGAAATCGTGCATCCATCCCATATTCCACTTAAAGGTAAAGCCAAGACCCTCGTCCTCCGGCTTCCCGGTGACTTTCGGCCATGCGGTGGACTCTTCCGCGATGACAATGGCGCCGTTCCCGCGGTCTGCCATCACACTGTTTAAATGCTTGAAAAATTCAATGGCTTCCAGATTTTCATTGCTGCCGTAACGGTTGGGAATCCAGTTGCCGTTCTCCCGGCCGTAATCCAGATAGAGCATGGAGGCGACGGCATCCACCCGGAGTCCGTCCACGTGGTATTTCTCCACCCAGTAAATGGCGTTGGCAATGAGGAAATTATCTACCTCATATTTGCTGTAATCAAATACCTTGGTTCCCCAGTCCGGGTGTTCCCCTTTTCTGGGATCGGCGTATTCATAGAGCGCTTCTCCATCAAATTCAGAGAGACCGTGCGCATCCCTTGGGAAATGGGCCGGAACCCAGTCCAGGATGACGCCGATTCCTTTTTTATGCATGTAATTGATAAAGTACATGAATTCCTGAGGCGTTCCGTAGCGGGAGGTCGGGGCGAAGTAACCGGTGACCTGATAACCCCAGGAGCCGTCGTAGGGATGCTCGGCGATTCCCATTAACTCCACGTGGGTGTATCCCATGTCGGTCACGTAATCGGCCAGCTCCTTCGCAGCTTCCACATATGTATAGCAGCCGTCTTTTTCCGGTCTGTTTTTCCTGCGCCAGGATCCGAGGTGAACCTCGTAAATGCTCATCGGAGAGTTCATAGGATCGGCGCTTCCGCGTTTATCCATCCAGGCGTCGTCTCCCCACTGGAAGTCCGAAAGATCGGTGGTAAGGGAAGCGGTGCCGGGGCGGTATTCCGCGCTGAACGCATAGGGATCTGCCTTGAATAAGATCTTGCCGCTTTTCGTTGTGATGGCGTATTTGTATAGTTCTCCTGCAGCGATGCCAGGGACAAATGCCTCCCAGATGCCCGAATCCGCCAGAGGCATCATCGCATTTGCCTCCGGGTCCCAGCTATTAAAGTCGCCGACGACACCGATCTGCTCCGCATGAGGTGCCCAGACGGCAAAATACATGCCGTTTTTGCCCTTATATTTTTTCGGATGCGCGCCCATTTTCTCGAAGATCTCATAATGTCTGCCGTTGTTGAAGAGATAACGGTCCACTTCCGTGATAAATCCTGTCCCAATTTCCTTTTTGCTTCCTGCCATAAGTTTAGCCCTCCGTAATCTTTAGAATAACCCCCCGGTTTGCCGGCAGAGTTACCGTGATTTTCTGATCTGTAACGGGATACTCCTCCCCGTCGAGAAGATTTACCGCTGTGGTGCCGCTTACCGGGCTTGGTATGGCGACGGATACATCGGCTCCGTCGTTGTTTACCGCGGTAATGACAGCATGTCCCTGATGGAACCGCGCAAATGCGTACTGCCTGTTGGTGAGAAGGAGCTCCTGATACCGTCCCCCGTGGAATTCAGGATTCTCATCATGAATGGTTCCCAGTCTGGCAATGAGATCTGTCAGGCCGCAGTGAAGTTTTTCCTCGTCTGCGATGGTGATACGAGGCCGGAGCGCATCATCGCTCGTCTTTGTCCGCCTGCCTTCAATCCCCCATTCTCCTCCATAATAGATGGAAGGAATTCCGGGAAGCGTGAACAGGAGTGTGTAGACGGGATATAAATGCTCCGGATCGTTTAATTTGCTGGCGATCCGGTCCTCGTCGTGGTTGTCTACAAAGGTGTAGAGCCTGCCGCCGATGGCCTCGAGACGCCTGACATTATGGGCTATTTCGAAGTAATTGTGGTCGTTGTGTCCGGAATAAATGCTTTTGTGCAGCTCATAATTGGTGACGGAATGAAGCATCTCATCATTCACCCATCTGCTGTAATCGCCGTGAATCACCTCGCCCATCAGCCAGAAATCTTCCTTCATGGCGGAGGTCTGGCTCCTTAGCTCCTTCATGAAGCCAAAGTCAAGTACGTTGGCACAGTCAAGGCGGATTCCGTCGATATCGAAGGTATCGACCCAGAACCGGATCGTATCAAATAAATACTGTTTTACATCGGGATTCCACAGATTCAGACAGGGCAGCTCGTAATGGCCCTGCCAGGCCTCATAGCCAAAGGAATCTCCCAGCGGACTGTTCCAGCCGAAGTTCACGCCCTTATACCAGTCACGGTAAGGAGAACTCTCCCGGTTTGCAGCAATGTCCAGAAATGCGAAGAACTCCCGGCCTGTGTGGTTGAAAACTCCGTCAACCACCACTTTGATGTCCGATTCATGACACAGGGAAACAAAGTCTTTGAAGCTTTCATTCGTTCCCAGACGGCGGTCTACTGTGCGGTAGTCCCGCGTGTCATACCCGTGTGAGGAGGACTCAAACAGTGGCCCGATGTAAATGGCGTTACAGCCAAGTGACCGGATATGAGGAATCCATTGATTCATTTCCTCAAAACGGTCTGTAACGTCGGCTCCGGAATTCTCTTTCGGCGCCCCCGTTAACCCTAAGGGATACATATGATAAAATACCCCTTTTTCATACCACTTGCTCATATACTTATCCTCCAGTGATAAAAGTTTATACCTCCCGGCTCTTGAAGCGGCGCAGAAGGAACTGATAACGCAGCTGTGCCGCGTTTAGTTCATAGATATAGCAGTCAATCAGCGTGGGATCGACTACCTGTTCAAAATGGTTTCTTGCCGAATCGATGGCTGTTTTGGAACGCTCAATCTCCCGGCGTAAGTTTTTTTCTTCCTCGGAACGGACCAGCCGTTTTCTGAATATCATGTTTTTCATCGTATTTCATCTCCAGATTTAAATAAGTCAACAGTTCTACTATAGAAAATAGTATATCTGGAAAATACCAAAATATTCATAAATTGCCTGCATTCATTGGCGAAGGCCGCTCTTTGGCAGAAGAAAGCAGTTCCTGGAGATAAGTCCCCAGTCTGCGGAGTTCCTTTGTGCTGTCTGCGATCGTCAGATAATAGTAGTTGGAAGTGCCTTCCCGGCGAACATTCACCAAACCGGCGTCTTTTAAAATCTTTAAATGATGGGAAATGGCGGGGCGTGATAAATTGGTCTGCTCCGTAATCTCCTTTACATTCATGCCGTGGGCTCCGTCGGGGCGGTATCCCTCCAGCGAAGCGGCGATGTTCGTCTCATGATCGTCATAGAGACCAGTGCTGGCAAGCACCCCGATGATGGAAAGTCGGACCTCGTCTCCAAGAGCAATAAACAGCGGCATGCAGTCGCGAAAAAGCTTGTTAAAATCGCCGGCTTCCAACATGTAAATTCCTCCTTTGGTTTAAAAAAATAAACTAACTGTATTTTACCATTTTAGGGAGAGAACGTCAACAAAATGAAGTGGAAAAAGCCGGGGGTGAGATGGAAAAAAAGTCCATTTCATCAAGGCTTTCCAGTTATGTAAAGCAAATAAATGTATACAGTATTTTTGTGGAAAACAGGTTGACTTTTAGCTTAGGATTGTGCATAATTAAGAAACATTCTTACCCCCATTCAGAGGGCAGATATGATTCACAGGGTCATAGAATTCTTTTTATGACTGCAGCGCCGATATTCCGGCACAATTCCCAGTTTTGATAAAATATAAAGAGAGAAAGAGGGGGATTTTATCGCTCAAAATTTGATTTTGCTGTTGGTGCTGGCCGCCGGCGCCTATTACGATGTGCGGGAGCACCGGATTCCCAACTGGTGGGTAGCCATTTCCATGGTCTGTGGGATACTTCTTGCCATGGTGGAGTCTGGAGTGCCTCCGGAGACGGCGGTATATTTAAAAGAGGGCGGGCTGTTTCTGGCGCGTATGCTGGCGGTGACCGCACTGTTTTTTCCACTGTTTTTCTTCCGCATGATCGGAGCGGGAGATGTCAAGCTGGCCGCGCTGATCTGCGGCTACTCAGGCCTTACCGCAGGAGCCGCGGCGATCGGCCTGGGATTTCTTATCGGGGCCTTCTGGTCTTTTCTGAAGATGATGGTGAAAGGCAGCTTTCACGAGCGCTTTGACCATCTCACAGCCTATATCAGGCGCATTTACCATACAAAAAAAATAACGGCCTATTATGATTTTGCCAGGGATGGGGCGGAGGCGGTAATCCCTCTGGGAGTCTGTCTGCTCTTTGGAACCATGGCTTTCATCATGATACCGGGATAGGAGCGAAGGTGTGACAAACAGGATTATGGCGGTCTACGACGTGGACCCGTTTTATGCCGACCGGTTTGCAGATTTTGTAAACCAGAAGGAAAAGGTGCCTTTTACCGTCATGGCGTTTACGACGCTGGAAAGGCTTAAAAATTATGCCATGGAGCATGAGATTGAGTTGCTGCTGATTAACAGTACTGTGCCTAAGGAGGAGATTGACCGTCTGGGAGCGGCCAGGGTGGTGACGCTGGCTGACGGGGAGACGGTGCCGGTCGATGGACAGTACCCGAGCGTCTATAAGTATCAGGCCACCGATAATATCATGCGGGAGGTAATGGCATGTTACTGCGTGGGGACGACTCAGCCTGCGCTTACCGCGATTGGGAATGTCGGTGATATCATCGGTGTGTACTCCCCCGTCAACCGCTGCTTAAAGACCTCCTTTGCGCTGACTGCGGGCCAGCTTCTGTCCAGAAAATCACGGGTGCTTTATGTAAACTTAGAAGACTGCTCCGGACTGGAAAAGCTGTTTGGGGAAGAGCACAAGGCGGATTTGTCCGACCTGCTGTATTTTTACGGACAGGGAAATTACAGTTGGGTACGGCTGAGCTCTGTTATCTACTCTTGGGGGGATCTGGATTACATACCGCCGGTACGGTATCCGGAGGATTTGTGTCAGATTACGGCCGAGGATATGGCAGATCTGCTGACGCGGATTGCAAAGGAGAGCGCCTACGATATCGTGGTGGTGGATTTAGGACAGTTTGGGAAAAAGGCCGCTTCTGTGCTGGAAGTATGCAGTACGGTCTTTATGCCGGTGAAGGATGACTGTATGTCTGTGGCAAAGGTGGAGGAATTCGAAGAGTACTTAGTCCGTTCGGGGCATGAGGCGCTTAAAGAGCGGATTCAGAAGATTAAGCTTCCGTATCACAGCAGTTTTGGAAGAAAGGAAAACTATCTGGAGCAGCTGCTGTGGGGAGAGTTAGGGGATTATACGAGGCAGCTGTTGAAGGGGAGGTAATCGTAGTAACAAAACAACAGGAAAAGAACGAGAGAAAACGGCAGTCAGGTGACAGGGGGCATAAGCGATGGATCAGAAATTATGAAAGGAACTGAGGCAGGAACTGATGACGCTTCTGGAGGGACAGAACCATACCAGCGACGAAGAACTGTATGAGCTGATCGACGAACGGATTCTGGAATACGGGCAGGCCAGATACCTGCCGTTAAAAGAGCGGGTGGACCTGCGCAGCAGCCTGTTTGATTCCTTCCGCAGGCTGGGGGTGCTGCAGGAACTGGTGGATGACCGTGAGGTGACTGAGATTATGGTGAACGGACCGGATCATATCTTCGTCGAACGGAAGGGGCGTGTGGAGGCGTGGAGTAAAGGCTTTGAGAGCACGGAGCAGCTGGAGGACATGATTCAGCAGATTGTCAGCCGCGTCAACCGTACCGTGAATGTCTCACGGCCGGTAGCAGATGCCAGACTGCCGGATGGATCCCGTGTACACATCGTCCTGCCGCCCATTGCATTAGATGGTCCTGCGGTGACGATCAGAAAGTTTCCGGAGCCGATTACGATGGAGAAATTAATCAGATTTGGCTCGGTCAGCGAGGAGGCGGCTGTATTTTTAAAGAAACTGGTGATGGCGGGGTATAACATTTTCATCAGCGGAGGAACGAATTCCGGGAAAAGCACGTTTTTAAATGCGCTTACCGCCTGCATTCCGGCTGAAGAACGATTGGTTACGGTTGAAGATTCCGCGGAACTGCAAATCCGTGCCGTTCCCAATCTGGTAAGACTGGAGGCCAGAGGACCAAACGCAGAGGGTGAGGGCGCCGTCACGATCGCAGATCTGATTCGCGCGGCGCTCCGTATGAATCCGGACAGAATCATTGTGGGGGAGGTCCGGGGGAAGGAGGCGCTGGACATGGTTATGGCCATGAATACGGGGCATGACGGCAGCTTGAGTACGGGACACGGCAACAGCCCGAAGGACATGCTCTCCAGGCTGGAGACGATGATGTTAATGGGGGCCGAACTGCCTCTGCCGGCGATCCGCAGTCAGCTGGCCTCGGCTCTTGATATTCTCGTGCATTTGGGGAGACTGAGAGACAGGAGCAGACGGGTGCTTTCAATTGTGGAGGTGGATTGTTATGAAGAAGGGGAAATCAGGCTTCATTCCCTGTATGAGTTTGAGGAAAAGACGGAGGAACGAAAAGGTCCGGACGCGGTCGTCTCCGGATGCCTTAAGAAAACCGGAGTGCTTAAGCACACGGAAAAACTGCGGGCAGCAGGCATTGTGTTATGACAGGTACCGGCTGTCCGCCGGGGAATGGTTCCAATATGCGGCGGCAGGAGTCGGTTTTGCGGCGGCCGTGTCCTATGTATTTTACCGGAGTCTGCCGGTATTTATTCTATTGAGTCCGTTCGGACTGTGTTATCCCCTGATCAAGAAGCGAGATCTAAAAGAACAGCGTTTAAAAAAGCTGAATCTGGAATTTAAAGAAGGGATTCTGATTCTATCTTCCTTTCTGAGCGCCGGTTACTCGGTGGAGAATGCATTTTCAGCCAGTGTGAAGGAACTGGTGGTCATGTATGGACCTTCTGGCATGATGACCCTGGAATTCAGCCATATGGAGGGACAAATCCGTATGAATCGCCCGGTTGAGCAGGTGTTGAGGGAATTTGGCGACAGAAGCGGACTGGACGATGTAAGGAATTTCGCCGAGGTGTTTGCCGCGGCAAAACGAAGCGGGGGAGAACTGGTCTCGATTATTAACCACACTTCGGGCGTGATTCGTGACAAGATACAGATTCAGGAGGAGATCACAACAATGACGGCTGCCAAACAGTTTGAACAGAAGATTATGAATCTGATTCCTTTTTTCCTGGTGCTGTACGTCGATGTCAGCTCACCTGGATTCTTCGACATGATGTATCAGACCAGTGCAGGGAGAGGGATCATGACGGGGTGCCTGGTGCTCTATGCGGCAGCGTATGGTTTGGCGGGAAGAATTCTGAGAATCGAGGTGTAGCAATGGGGAAATCCATAAGATTTCCGGTTCCAAAGTTTTCTGTGGCCTGTGCCGCGGCCGGAATCATACTGTATGTAGTATTACTGATTTTTCAGGGAGGCAAATGGGTGCCCGTATCTTCTTTGCAACGGGCGTCCCACGGAGAAGGGGAACTCCTGTATGAGGTAATGGTTCGGGAGTTGGGAGAGGAAGGGCGGGAAATACCGGTTACGATACCGGTGAGAGACCGGCAGTATTCAGACGAGGAGGCCAAAGCACTGTATGATACGGTACTTCCGGAACTGACAGACCGGATTCTGGGCGGAAACGAATCACTGGAGGCGGTTCGCGGTGATTTGGATTTAGTACGGGTGTTGGAGCCCTACGGCTTAACGGTCCGCTGGGAATCCGAGAACGCAGAACTGGTGGACTCCTTTGGTACCGTGGTAAACAGCGGTGTTTCGGAGGAAGGGGAGACGGTTTGGTTAAAAGCAGTCTTAACGGATGGAGCCCATACGCAGGAATACGCCATACGGGTGACCGTGATGCCGCCGGTCTTAAACGGGGATGAGCAGCTTAAAGAAAAGGTTATGGAAGCGTGCCGCCGCCTGGATACCAGGCAGAAGACAGAGAAAGAGCTTCTTCTTCCGGAGGAAGTGGACGGAAAAAAGCTGAGCTATTACCGGGAGCGTGATACGGACTATACGGTGATCCCTTTTTTGGGAGTTCTTCTTGCCTTTTTGTGGGCGGCGCGGGAGAAAATGAAGGAGCAGAATGCAAAAAAACAGCGGGAGCAGTTTTTGCTTCTGGACTATTCTGAAATTGTATCAAAATTCATGGTATTTATCAGCGCGGGGATGACGATAAGGACTGCCTGGGAACGGATTGTCGTGGGATATGAAAACACGGTCCAGGAAGGAACACGGAAGCCGAGGCCTGCCTATGAAGAGATGTGTCATACGATTTCTCAGCTAAAGAGCGGAATGGCCGAGAGCAGGGCATACGGTGAATTTGGGCGAAGGTGTGGCCTGCAGCCCTACGTTAAGCTGGCGGCACTGCTGGAACAGAACCGGAAAACCGGCAGTAAGAATCTTAAAGCCGCGTTGGAGCTGGAGATGGTGACAGCGTTCGAACAGCGGAAAAACCTGGCGAAAAAACTGGGAGAAGAGGCCGGGACAAAGCTGCTGCTGCCGCTGTTTCTAATGCTTGGCGTTGTTATGGTCATGATGGTAGTGCCTGCGTTCCTGGCTTTTTACTGAGAAGGGAGGTGAATGGTATGGAAAGGATAAAGAAAGAGCTGGCTGTATTTTTGAAGGAAGAGGATGGCGTGGGAGTAATTGAGATTGTATTGATCCTGGTCGTGCTGATCGGTCTTGTAATCATCTTTAAGAAACAGATTACAACCCTGCTGAACAATGTATTCAAAGAAATCAACAGTCAGTCGAAAGAGGTATATTAATATGCGCAAAAGCGGGCAGATAACCGTATTCTTAAGTCTGGTTATGCTGTGCGTCTGCAGTCTGGTGTGCGGGCTCGTCGAGTCCGCCAGGACCGCAGGGGCAGGCTGGTATCTGAAGATGGCGGCAGATTCAGCCATGGATTCTGTATTCAGCGGCTATCACCGGGCGGCATGGGAGCAGTACCGGCTTTTCCTGCTGGAATACGAAGAGGAGGACGAGCCAGGCAGTACGTGGCTGAAGTATATGGGGCCTTATATGGAAAACCATGGCTGGTATCCGGCTGTCATTCAGTCTGCCTCGGTCAAAGAAATTTCCCGTATTACCGACGAGCACGGAGCCAACCTTAAGCGGGAGATACAGGATTACATGCGGTATGGAATCTGGGATACTGTGGCGGAGGAATCCGAAGCGGAAACTCTTTGGAAGGAACTGAAAGAGGCGGAATCCCTGCAGACCGTTTCCGAGGCGTACAGCGGCCACGCGAGGGAGGCGGCACGCATGGAACGTGCGCTTGAAGCCATATGGAAATCGCTGGAGAATCAGGAAGAGTATCGTAAAAAGGCCGCCGCCAGGCTGTCCGGCTGGGATGGATCCGGTTTTCGGACCGCCGCAAAGCAGTTAAAAAAAGAGGCGGAGCGCCTTCCGGGGCTGATAAAGACCTACGAAAAGAAAGCTGACGAACTGGCTGCACATCTGGAGAAAACGAGGGCGGACACAGAGCAGCAGAGGGATGATTTAAGCGAAGGTATACGGAGGGCCATGGAGGAGGAACTGGCCAGCTATGAGTCATACATTTCTGAGAACGGAGAGAAGCGGAGGGAGATAGAAGCCATGCTCTCCGGGACAGAAGGTAATGCGGTGCTGGTCGATCGTGCGGTGGAGAGGTCTTATGAGGTCGAGGACATTATCGATGATTGGGACGACGAGGACGAGGGAGATGGACCGGATGAGGATGCATTATGGGGATCTGTTGAGGCTGTCTGGGATAGAGTGAAGATACCGGAGCTCTCCTTTCGGGCGGGGCTGAAGGAACCGGAAAAGCAGAATCTTCTGGAACAGATTCAGCAGATGGCGGGACTGGATCTGTTGATGTTAGTCCTTCCTGAAGGACAGGAGGTTTCTAAAGGTGTGATTCAGACAAAGGGACTTCCGTCAGTAATTTATACAGAAGACATTTTGAAAGACAATTTTCTGGAACGCATATTGACAGATGAATATATAGGCAGATTTTTAACCTGTTTTTTGTCGGCTGACCAGAAGGAGGTGCGTTATGAGCAGGAATATGTGCTGGGAGGCAAATCAACAGATGAAGAAAATCTGAAATTCGCCGCGGCGAGAGTTCTGGCAATGCGGGAAGGTCTTAATCTTATTCATATCTTGTCAGACAGCCAGAAAAGAGAGGAGGCGCGTGCGCTGGCCGCGGCAATTACCGGTATTACCGGGACCGCACCGCTTACGGGGATTGTAGCGTTCTTTGTTATGACAGTATGGGCTCTGGGGGAAGCGGCGGCAGATCTAAAGGCTCTTCTGGCCGGAGACAGAGTTCCGCTTATAAAGACGAGGGAGACGTGGAAAATGAATTTAGACGGACTTCTCACCCTGGGAGAGCAGGGAAAAGTGGAAGCAGGACAGGGGAAGGGGGAAGGAAAGCGCTATGAGGATTACTTAAAGATGCTGCTGTTTATAGAACCGTCAGAGCGTCTGTATTATCGGGTGATGGACGTAGTCCAGATAAATCTCTCCAGAAAACAGCCGGATTTTACCATGGAACGGTGCGCGTACCAGGCTGAGATTGTTGGCACTGGCATTGGAAAGCATCTGTTTTGGCTGGGTGGGGATCCACACTATACCATGGAAGTACATACGGACAAAACGTATTAAAACAGGAGGCGAAGGATAATGCCCTTTTTTCAGCGACCTTTATCAAAGGATTTTAATAAAAAAAGATCAGTTACTCTCCAGGTACGAATCCCCCTTGAGATTTACGGCCCTCCTGTAAAAAGGGTATTATCTTTCGCCTCCCTCCGGCATGTCTGGTGCAGACAACTGGGAGACCGGCTTTGTGTGTGCGGCAGCATAACGGTAGAAGCCGCGCTGGCACTGCCGCTGTTCCTGTTTGCCATGATGATCCTGATGATGCCGATGGTACTGATGAATGAGAGCAGAAAAATACAGACGGAGCTGGAACAGGTGTGCGCGGAAATCAGCCAGTATGCGGGGGTGCTGTCCGATTCCACGCTGGAAAGCGAAGACTATAAGAAAAGCGGAATTCCGGAGGAACTTATTGAAGATATGACGAAGACAGGCTTTCGCTTATATGCGGAAGGAAGGATAAGAAGCCGGATTCATACGGAGAAGGCGGGGCAGTTTTCCCTGACCGGCTCCCGGATTCTGGAGGACGGAGAAACTATAGACTTAATTCTCAGCTACCAGATGGTTCTTCCATTTCCTGTGTTTCGAATGAAGAGCGTGCCAATGACGGCCAGAAGCTGCAGAAGAGCATGGATCGGCAGAGACGGCGGAAAGGGGAATGGAGATACTGGACAGGATATGGAAGATGAACTGGTCTATATCGGCAAGAGCAGTACCCGGTACCATAGAGACAGGAATTGCCACTATCTTTACAATCATATCAGTGTAATCTCTTTTGCAGATGTAGAAACTGTGAGAAATTCAGATGGCAGGAAGTATAAACCGTGTGCCAGATGCGGCGGCCTTGCGGGACCGGGAAGTTCTGTATATATCATGCCAAGCGGGGAGAGCTATCATGGCGACAGGAACTGCTCATCTATTGTCGCTTATGTGCGCGCAGTGCCGTTGTCGGAGGTGGAATATCTGGGGCCATGTTCTTATTGCGCAAAATAGAGAGGGACGGGAAAGGAGGAGACTCAATGGAAAATATAAACCGGGTACATATAATATTTACGACATTTTTAGCGGCTGCGGCCTGGCAGGATTTGCGGAATAAAAGTGTAAGTGTATGGCTGTATCTGGGCTATGGGGCAGTTGCAGGTGCCATCAGGCTGACTGGTGGGGAGCCTGTTTTACAGGCCCTGAGCGGGGGCCTGGTGGGTGTGGTGCTTTTGGCAGCAGGCTGGATGACCGCAGGTGCGATCGGAATTGGCGATGGCTTGTTTTTCGTGGTCAGCGGGCTTTACTTAAGCTTTTATGATAATGTGCGGCTGCTTTTATACGGAATATTATGGGGCGGTATATTTTGCCTGTTTTTATTTCTGCATGGGAAAAAACATGGAATAAATATACACAGAATGACGGTGCCATTTTTGCCGTTCCTCATTCCCGGATGGATCTGGATGGTGATTTCATGAAAAAAAGACTGGCAGGAAGTTATACCATAGAGGCAGCCTTCATTATGGCGCTTGTCCTGTGGGCAGTTTTGTTTTCTGTTCAGGCAGCGTACAGGCTGCGGGATGAGACAGTGGGAGCGATGGCCCTGCAGGGAGCCTCAGAGTATTTACGTCATGGAGAGGAGATTACGGCGGAGGAGGCGGTGGCCTATGCAGAGCGCCTGGCAGGAAGACCATTCTCCTGGAGCGGCTATAAATTCATCATAGAGGAAAAAAGAACGGCACTGATGGGACGGAGCGTCAGCGCCTCTGGAAAAGGGGGAACCTGGTCCCTTTCAATCCGCCAGAATGAATATGATCCGGAGAATTTCCTGCGGATGTGCAGTCTTTTAAACCAGGAGGAATGAAATGGAAATCAAATATAAAAGAGAACTGAAGCATAATTATCTGATTATTATCCCGGAAGAAACTTTTTACGACAGCTATGAGATACGGATGATGGCCTCCAACTGTATCGATGGACTTTTGAAATTTCATGTGAAGCAGGTGGATAACATAAGATCTTACTACTATGAGATTACATCGAGACAGCCTCTGACGCGGCTTCTGGAATACCAGAGCCTGGGGGCAGAGGAGCTCCGATGCCTGATTACGGGGATCGTCAGGACTCTGGAGCGGATGGAGACATATTTACTGCAGGAAGGCCAGATTTTGTTAGAGCCGGATTATATCTATGTGGAGCCGGAAAATTTTACGGTGTATCTCTGTCTTATTCCAGGACGTCAGGGGATATTTCCGGAAGAGATGACGGCTCTTCTGCAATACCTTCTGGGAAAGGTGAATCATCAGGATAAGGAGTGTGTAGTAATGGCATACGGCCTTTATCAGGAGAGCTTGAAGGAGAACTATGGAATGGGGGATCTTCTGAGGCTGACAGGCCGGGACAAGTCTGATGATATGAGAAACGAGTGGGGGAAAGAACCGGAGATAAAAGATAATGAGTGGCAGGCGGATGCGAGGGAAACCGATAGAGAGGCGGAACTGTTAAGATTGGTGAGCAGGAATAAAAAAGCAGTGCGAAGAGAATCTGAGTGGAAAGAGCGCGGAAAAAAGGGGTTTGAGAACAGAACTACATTACAGGAGGGCAGTGAAAAGAGAGAAAAAAATCTGGTGGAAAAGAGAGTCCTGTTCCGTAATATTCTAACCTTTGCCGTTATTGCTGCAGGTGGACCTGTTTTTTGCTGGTTTTTATATGGAGAAAGAGGTATAAAACGATACTGGCCGCTTCTGGTTGCACTGGATGTGCTGACAGTAATTTTTTTATTTGTGCGTATCGTCATTCCGGAATTACTTGAGGGGGATCAGAAGGAACGAGATTTTGTTGAACGAGAGGACAAAAACAGCTATGATGAGAAAGAAAGTCGTCATGAGTGGCAGATGGTATTTCAGGAAGAATCTGAGAACAGTCATGAAATTCCGGTTACAGGTAATCATGAGGTAAATTTTAAGCATGAGGAGTGTACTACGGCCCTATTGACTGAACCGGAACGGCCTTTAAATTCCAGATGCCTCCGCAGTACAGAACCGGGAATCCCTGACATTATCATTTCCTACGTACCGTTTATTATTGGTAAACAGGAAGGACTGGCAGACTATGTATTAGCCCGTGATACAGTCAGCCGTCTCCATGCGAGAATAGACAGAGAGGGGGAGGAGTACAGGATTACGGATTTAAATTCGACAAACGGAACTACGGTAGGCGGAAGGCTGCTGGAGATGAATGAAACCGCGGTACTTTTGCCTGGAGAAGAAGTTTATATCGCAAATATTGGATTTATATTTACATAAAGCGGCAAATTGTGCTAGAATGGTCGTAAGATTATAAGGAGAGCACAATGGAAGATTTGTACGGACGAAAAAAAGCATATGTGAATACCGGCCTTATCGCGCTAAACGTGCTGTACTTCCTTTTTCTGGAGGCGACAGGTTCTTCGGAGAATACATCATTCATGGTGGCACACGGCGCCATGTATGCGCCGCTGGTAATAGAAAAAGGTGAATATTACCGGTTGATTACCTCTGTATTTATGCACTTTGGAATCAGCCATATTATGAACAATATGTTGATTCTTTTTATCCTGGGTGATAATCTGGAAAGAGCCCTGGGTCATATAAAATATCTGTTTTTCTACCTGATCTGCGGAGTGGGGGCGAATATCGTATCCATGGCCGTGAATTTAGGGGAGTACCGAAACGTCGTATCAGCCGGCGCTTCGGGAGCTATATTTGGTGTGATAGGCGGACTTTTATACGCCGTCATCATAAATCGTGGCCGGTTGGAAGACTTGAGTACCAGACAACTGGTTGTGATGATTGTATGTTCCCTGTATTTTGGCTTTACCAGCACAGGTGTTGATAATGCCGCACATATTGCAGGTTTATTAATAGGCATTGTAATGGGGGTCCTTTTATATCGCAAGCCCAGGAAAAAACGCAATACCGAGATATGGGGATAAAATGGAAGGAGGTGAGAGTGTGAGGGATGACAATTGTATTTTCTGCAAAATTGCTAATGGCGAGATACCGTCAGAAACCATTTACGAAGACGAGACGTTTCGTGTAATTCTGGATTTGGGCCCGGCATCGAAAGGACATGCTTTAATTCTTCCAAAGCAGCATTACAGCGACATCTGCGAGTTGGATGAGGATGTTGCGGCCAAGGTCCTTCCACTGGCAGCAAAGATAGGAACGGCGATGAAAAAAACTTTGAATTGCGCCGGGTTTAACGTAGTCCAGAATAACGGGGTGGAAGCAGGACAGACTGTATTTCATTTTCATGTGCACATTATTCCTCGTTATGAGAAAGGGCCTGTTATGGTTTCGTGGGTACCGGGAGAGGTGAGCCCGGAAGAATTAACAGAAACAGGAGCTGCCATAAGGAGCACCCTGTAACCAAAGGGGGCATAGGAGATGAGCATGCAACAAGATGAAGATATGCTTTTACAGTCGATTTACGAAGAGTATCAGGGAACGCTCCGCCGGATTGCGAGAGCGCTGAATGTTCCCAATATGGAACTTGAAGATGTAGTTCAGGAAACTTTCATAGCTTACTTTAGGAAGTATTCCTTAACATGGTCGCCAACACGCAAGAAAGCGATGCTGGTGAAAATCCTGAAAGGAAAAGCGATTGATTGTCTCAGAAAGAATGGACGCTATGAAAAGGTCAGTCTTGATGAGGAAAATTCGGTAAGATGTATTGAGATGCTGACCACGTATGTGGTAACGGATCCCATTGATATTATAATCAGTGAGGAAGCAATACAGAGAATAACTACAGAAATCGCCAATATGAGACAGGAATGGAAAGAGATGGCCGTTCTGTATTTCCTTGAACAGAGAACTATACCGGAGATTTGTGAGATGCTGGAGATACCGGGAACGGTATGCCGCTCCCGGATTTACAGGACAAGAATGTGTCTGAAAAAGATTCTCGGACCAAAATACGATATTTAACAATTTAACAATGTTTAGTTTGAAGCCAGAGATTCGATCATATCCACGATTGTATCAACGGCATTATGCAATTCGCTTTGTTCCATGCGGCTGATATAGGTTTGACGGTCGTTATATGTTTGGGTAATGGCCTGGAACAGGGAATCATCAGAAAGATTCTCTTCTTCCAGGACGCAGCTGAAGCCCTGTTTTTTAAATGACCGCGCATTTAGGATCTGGTCACCGCGGCTGGCAGCAGCAGAAAGTGGAATCAGGATATTAGGCTTATGGAGTGCCAGAATTTCACAGATAGAATTGGCACCTGCTCTTGATATCATTAGATCCGCTGCAGCGAATAAATGTTTCAATGGTGCGTCAACGTACTCGTACTGTACATATCCTTCGGTGGTTTTCAGGCTTTCATCCAGATTGCCCTTGCCGCAGATATGTATTACCTGGAAGGTCTCAAGCAGTTTTGGAAGTATATGGCGTACAGAGCGGTTAACGGTAACAGAACCGAGACTACCGCCGATAATAAGAATGATAGGGCGGTTGGCAGACAAACCGGTGTATTTAAGTCCGGTAAGCCGATCGCCCTGTAACAGTTCTTTACGTATCGGTGAACCGGTAAGGCATGCCTTTTCTTTTGGAAGGTATCCCAGAGTCTCCGGGAAGTTACAGCAGACCTTTGCCGCTGATGGAATACAGATTTTATTAGCCAGTCCGGGAGTCATATCGGATTCATGGATAATAACCGGAATTTTATAATGCTTTGCCGCAAGAACAACGGGAACGGCAACAAAACCGCCTTTGGAGAAGACGACATCGGGCCGGTGGAGTTTTATCAGCTTCAGGGCCTCGCCATAGCCTTTCACAACGCGGAATGGGTCGGAGAAATTTTTGATGTCAAAATATCTGCGGAGTTTACCGGAGGAGATACCATCATAGGGAATCCCTGCTCCTTCGATGAGTTTTCGTTCGATTCCCTGATAGGATCCAATATAACGGATCTCATAGCCATGTTCTTTCAGAGATGGAATCAGAGCAAGGTTCGGGGTAACATGTCCGGCTGTTCCGCCGCCGGTTAAAATGATTTTTTTCATAAGACGTTGCCTCCCAATATCGATATACTATTATAGTAAACGTTAGCAACAAAATGTCAACCCCAAAGCGTGTGGGAACTTCAGGATAACCTGTAATTATGAGGTGTGTGCGTGGACCAAGATAGGAATCATGGAAAAAAATGTTCTGTTTTCAAGCGAATAAAATATTTTTTAACACGACAAGTAAGAATGGATGCACGGTTGCTTGATTTTATGCAGGAGCACCCGGAAATAGCACCAGATTCTGATCTACTTGAAGCACCGCCCGGTGAATTTCAGAAAATATTGGCTGAGATGGATAAAAGAGGAATCAAACCTGCTGTTAAAAGGCAGGTAAAACTAAAAAACAGTCTGACCAACGCAGGAAGATATATGCATAGGCCTGCGTTTGTTGCGCTGTTAGTGGTTTTGATAATTGGTGGGACTTCTGTGGGGACATCGGCGAAGAAGGCTTATAACTATAGAATGAGAGAAAGAGGGGAAGGAAGAGGTGATATTGTTTGGAATAATGATGATTACGTACTAACGGAAGATGATGAGATAGATGATATCTATATAGAAATTGAGAAGCAGTTAAATATAAAACCTTTGAAGCTTATGTATTTACCTTTTGGTATGAAATTTGAAGATTTAAAGATAGTTGGTGATCATGCTAATATAAAATTTCTTTATAATGATAAATTGTTTCACTGTGTTCAATCGAAGAAACCAGTAACATCATCTAATAATGTGGTATCTGATAGGAAAAAATATAAAGATGTATACAATGAATGGCTAGATATATATATACCTATAGAAAAAAATAATATTAAAAATGATACGATCGAATACAGTACTAAGTTTAATTTAAATGGTTGTTATTTTTATATATCCGGTATTATCGATGAAGATAACTTTGTAAAAATAATCGAGAATTTGTATTACTAAATTAGGGGGATTAAAATGAAAAAAAATTTTTTAAAAATGATTTTAGGAGTCGTTATTGCTACCGCATGTGCAACATCAGTATCTGCTCAAAATATTTACTTTACAGATCATACACAAGCTGTTAGCGCATCTGTTGAAGCAAGTCAGGCTATTGTTAAACAACCAAGAGGAAATGTTATTTCTACAGGAATTTTAGAAATATCAAATCCGGGTGGTGGTGAGATAGGTGTATATATGCAAACTTTAAGCCACATAGAAATAGATGAAACCGTTTTTGGAGTATATCTAGATCGGTGGATAGAGAGTGAAGAGAGATGGGCAAATGTTGCTGATTACAAATTTACTTATAACAAAGAGAATAGTCCAGATGAAGATTTAACGACAAAGGCAATTTCTTTTAATATAGTCGGACAGCCCGCGGATTGTTATTATCGATTACGTGGAGTGCATATGGTAATATCTGCAGGAGAGCGGGAAATGCTCTCGAGTAGAACCGATGGTATTTTGATTACAAACTAGTAGTACATTTATTATGGACTAAAATCCGCTAGAGTTAATAAAAAATAAGCTTAAGCGGATTTTTATTAAGGGTTAGTTAAAACCAGTTGTGTGCGCAAATCCCGCGGAATAAAGACCACTCACTATGTGCAACAGTATAAGCTTAAGAAGTATACAAAGGAATCTGCTGTAAGTAGGCAGGTTCCTTTTGTAAAGAGGATCTGGGGGGTATTCAAAAATTAATATGTATTTATAAGGGAAAAAGGCGAGGCCGTTTTCTTGGGGAATTTGAAGAGAAAGTTTGTGTCTATGATGTTTGACTGTAAGACTTATCTAAAGTATACAGTTGGAATTGTCATTTCTACTCGGAAGGATACTACGTTAGCGCGGTGGGCTTAAATGAGGGCATCATAAAGAATTACATACAAGAACAAGAGAAGGAGGATCTCATGTTGGATAAGGTAGGAGTAAAAGAATATGAGGACCTCATTAGAGAATATTTAGTATTCAGTTAGCCCCTAGCAGGGGCAGCAGAGGTAAGAGCACAAGATGGCTTAAACAAAATGAAAGCCAGCGCATTGAAACGCTGGCCTAGTACCAGAGGAATATAGCCGAAGCTCGAGTTACCCTTTTGATGGGGCACTGTGATACTCTTACTAATTTTACATTTTATATAACATTTCCCCACTCCACTTCCTTAAACCCAACCAAAACAAAATCTTCCCCCACAACAATCGGCCGTTTTACAAGCATGCCATCTGTAGCCAATAATTCCAACTGCTCAGCCTCAGTCATTTCTGGTAAACGATCTTTTAAATTCTGTTCTTTGTAAAGATTTCCACTTGTGTTAAAAAACTTTTTCAGAGGGAGCCCGCTTTTCTTGTACCAGGTTTCCAGTTCTGCCGCGGTGGGGTTCTGCTCTTTGATATGGCGGGCTTCATAGGAGATTCCGTGGTCATCCAGCCATTTTCGGGCGCGTTTGCAGGTGCTGCATGGGGGATACTGTAAAAATAATATGCTCATATTGGATATTCCTTTCTTTTTATCATATTTTTCATATATTTATTGGGACTTTCGCATGGGTTAAAAGCCCATTCTGGCGATTGAGCGTGTTACTTTTGGTACAACTGCCATTGACTCTATTTTATCCTGGATTGCCCTGAATGAAAAGGGGATTTTTGAATAGAATGTAGTAATAGACAGAATTGAGGAGTTTCAATGAGCTTTATTTTATTTTTATCGGAGGCAATGGTTCCGCTGATTCTTTTTTATATTGTTGGATTTGGAATTCTTTCGAAACGTCCGGTTTTTGATGATTTTATCAATGGTGCAAAAGATGGGATGAAAACAGTTGCAGGGATTATGCCAACGCTGATCGGATTGATGACCGCGGTGGGAGTACTGCGCGCTTCGGGCTTTTTGGATTTTCTGGGGGAACTTTTGAAGAATCCTGCAAGCTGGCTTTGTCTTCCGGCACCGGTGGTACCTGTGATTTTGGTGCGATTGGTATCAAACTCCGCAGCGACAGGACTTGTGCTTGATATTTTTAAGGAATACGGTACAGATTCGTATGTTGGCATGCTGACCTCAATTTTAATGAGTTGTACAGAGACTGTGTTTTACTGCCTCAGTATCTATTTTGGCACTGTGAAAATCAAAAAAACAAGGTATACTATGGGAGGTGCTTTGGTGGCTACAGCGGCAGGAGTGGCAGCAAGCATTATTTTGAGCCGATTTTTGGCATAAAATCCAGTAATTAAACAGTTTTTTAAGAATTTCATAAGAATTCAGGTGGTTGCCTTAGGATTCATTATCATGTATAATCATGAGGAAGCTTTTATTGGCAGGAACGTATGAAAGGGATAGACGTGGATACTTACGGGACTCTTAACGAAGTATTGGTAAGATTGTTTCGCGATATTATGGACATAGAACAACAGGCCATTATTACGTCTGAGTTTAAGGACTTGACGAATAATGATATGCATGTTATAGAAGCCATTGGGATCGAAGAACCGAAGAATATGTCAACTATAGCAAAAGAGCTTTCTGTGACAGTCGGGACACTGACGATTGCGATGAACAGTCTGGTTAAGAAAGGCTATGTGACTCGTCAGAGAGGAAAAGAGGACCGCCGCGTTGTCTATATATTTCTTTCAGAAAAAGGAAGGGCTGCTTACGAGCATCATGCCAGATTCCATAAGGATATGATCGATGGCGTTATCGGTCAGCTGAGCGGAGATGAAGTAGAAGCTTTGATTAAAGCTCTGACCAAGTTAAATACCTGGTTTCGGAGCCTTGAGGAGAACTAGAAGGAGGCTATAATTAATCATGAAAAAATTCATCATGTGTTTTGTAGGAGCTATGCTGGTATTATCTTTGGCGGCATGTACACCAACTCCCGTAAAACAGTCAGAATCAGCAACAGAGCCTATGGTTGAGGCATCGACCGGCGGGGCCAGCGATAAAGTACCGGACCCGAACGTGGAACCGATGGAGATCATATCTGTATACAGTTCTAACGAAGATGCGACAGGATTAAATCAGGCGATGGATGCAGTAGATGAACTGACAGCGCAGTCGCTGGTTGATAAGCTGATTGAATATGGTGTTTTAGAAGAAGGGACTGAGGTCCTTAATTTTGACACAAAAGATGGCATCGGTACCCTTGATCTTTCAAAAGTACCATCCAGCGGGACATCAGGGGAATTATTAATGCTGACAGCCATTGGGAATACATTTACGGAAAATTTTGAACTGGACAAGCTGAAGCTTCTTGTGGATGGAAAGAATTATTCCAGCGGGCACATTGAGCATGGCGATAATGATTATCTGGAATACAACAGAGATTATAAAAAGCTGTAAAGAGGCAAGCAATAATTATTATCATATCGAAGATACTGGTTATGTGTGAAATTATAAAATAGTAATATGGCAGATAGATAAAGGTGCCGTTTAATCACTAAGTATATGTGATTAAGCGGCACCTTTATTCAGTACAAATTAAGGGCTGAATAAACATACTAAGAAATTAGAAAATGCATGCTCGATGAAATCGTCAGTTGGTCAAATGTTCAATAAATAGAGTTGGATAAGTGGCCAAATAAATACCCATTAAACTCATTTTCTGATTTTACTGATCCATCTGTTCCGCCAGCCACAACCGGAAATATGGCTGTATTATGCTGAATTGAGCCGGACCGATGTCGAGGAGAAAGGTGTGGAATGCTTTTAAATCAAACTGATCTTTCAAAATCTTTTCTGCTGTATTTCTCATTTCCATAATTTCCATGTATCCCACGTAATACTCCATATAGTTGGTAGGATTCTCCACCAGGCTGTAATAGATGGTATCTGCGACATCACTGTCACCGATATTATAAAATTTACTGAGATATTCTTTTACCTGTCCTTTGTCCCAGCCATCGTAATTAATGCAGATATCGAGCAGTGCATACAGGCCGAGAGAGATGGCGGCATTGTGGGCCAGAAGCTGCCCCATGCTCGGATCGAGTCCATTGTCGAGTGTGTAGGAATAATACTCTACATAGGTGGCCCAGCCTTCCGAATAGCTGGAGAAGGACAGAATCTTCCGAAGATCACAGGTGTTATTGCTGATAAAGTAAACATTTTGATATAGATGGCCTGGATAGCCTTCATGAGCCAGTGTCGGAAATAAATCTTCATTCTGAAACCTGGTGCCGCCGTTAATGTAAATGACGTTATCCTGGTAACGGTCCAGCGGGGGCACAAGGTAAAATGCAGGACTTAAGGAACCCTCCAGTGCTTTTGGAACGTATTTGACCTTATAGCTGCATTTGGGAAGCGCGGGGAAATCTTTGGAAATCTGCGCTTTTAAGGTCTCCAGAATTTCATCGGGCTTTGTATACTGGAATGCATAGGTATCCAGGGCATCGACCAGCTCGGGATGAGTCTGCACGATTTCTCCCAATGCCTTTAGATCAGAATTTAACTGTTTCTCAATTGCCTTCTGAAGCTTTACAACGCTGTCATAGGAGGTGGCCGTGTTGGATTTTACAAGATATTCAAAATATTCCTTTCCCTGTGGAAATTCACTCAATCCTTTTTCATTAGTCCCTGTTCCCATCAGCGAAGTGATCCCGTCAATGAGGTTCTTATAGGCGGGGATAAAATGTTCTTTTAATACCGCAAGGTTTTGCTCTTTATATGCAGCCTTTTCTTCCGGTGATGCATCGGTAAGAGCATCAACCCGTTCGTTAAAGGTCTCCGCCAGGAAACTGTGGTCCGGTTGAATTAAGTAGGCCTCACAGGACTGTAGAACATGGTCGGCGGCGGTGTCACACATGAAAAGTCCTGCCTCCGATTTTTCCTTCTCAAATTCCAGAATCTGTCCATAATATGTATCAATCGTGGACAGCAGGGCCAGGTAGTGCTCTACGTCCTCTTTACTGTAAAATGAGTATTCGGCCAAAAGGATAGGGAGCTGTGCCTGAATGCCGATCGTGCTGGTTAAGGGCTGTGCATAGAGTTCCAGGCCTTCCGAAGATAGTTCCGTCTCAAGATAAGAGGAGAGAATCTTGTAGGTGAGTTTCTGTTCCTTAGTCAGCTTTTTTATATCAATGGAGCCAAGCGCTTTCTTTAAATCCTGCATTTCACCGTAGTTTTTCTTCATGTTGCCCAGAGAAAATTCTCCAAAAGTATCAGGAACTTCTGTGATGCCGCGTGAAGCAGGATCAGCCAGCGTGTAATGAAGATCCAGGCCTGAATTCTTAAGTTCTTCTTTGAAAATGGTCTGAGCGAGGGCGTCAAATTGATTCTGGACGCTTACATTTTCCGATTTGTACTGTTCGTACTGGGCGGAAGACGTTTCAGACGGTGCTGGTGTCTTTGGTCCCGCACAGGCCGCCAGCATGGAGGCCGAGAGAAGAATGGCCAGCAGACGGCGGGCCTGTTTTACGTGTTTGTTTGTCATAATTATTCCTCCAATATTCACTATTATAATTATATGGAGAAAAAGAGAACTCATGAGTTAAAGTTTGACGAAAAACAACGTGTTTTTCAGTTTTATCGGGATTTCTAACCAGTTTCCCGCTTGACAAACCGGATGGAAACTATTACACTAAGAGTTACAAATCCAGTTTATATAGGAATGCAGAGAAAAGAAGAGTAAGAAGAGCGCTTCATGTGCAGAGACTCCCGGGAGCTGAAAAGGGAGCTTGAGGTCCTTCCCAACATGGTCTTGGAGCAGCAGAGCCGAAGTGGCGGTTACCGCCTTTAAGCTTTGACGGTCACACCCGTTATCGTGTCAGACTGTAATTCCCGTTTCAGACGGGAGCGCAGCCGAAGAGGTCCGTGTCGTGAGAGACGGATAAATTAAAGTGGTAACACGGGAAATATTCCGTCTTTAAGTGTCCTGAAAGGATATTTACAGGCGGTTTTTTATTTCACAGAAAAACAGGTCCTATGAAATAAAAAAGCTTGCCGGACTCTTTATTCTTTTCAGTAATGAAATGCAGTTAGTTATAAAACGTACAGGAGGGAAAAACAATGTGTAAAGATTGTAAGAAAGAACCATATTATATTACCACTGCCATTGCCTATGCGTCGGGAAAACCGCACATTGGTAATACGTATGAGGCAGTGCTTGCGGATGCGATTGCCCGGTTTAAGAGAGCCGAAGGGTATGATGTATTTTTCCAGACAGGAACAGATGAGCACGGTCAGAAGATAGAGGAAAAGGCCGAGGCAGCAGGCGTAACACCACAGGAATTCGTAGATCATGCCGCGGGGCAGATCAAGACGATCTGGGATCTGATGAACACTTCCTATGATAAGTTTATTCGTACAACGGATAAGGATCATGAGGCCCAGGTACAGAAAATTTTCAAAAAGCTGTATGATCAGGGGGATATTTATAAAGGCTATTATGAGGGACTTTACTGTACTCCGTGTGAATCTTTTTTTACGGAATCCCAGTTGGTTGACGGCAAATGTCCGGATTGTGGCCGTGAAGTTAAGCCGGCGAAGGAAGAGGCGTATTTCTTCCGTATGAGTAAGTACGCAGACCGCCTGATTAATCATATCAATGAGCATCCGGAGTTTATTCAGCCAGTATCCAGGAAGAATGAGATGATGAACAATTTCCTCCTTCCAGGACTTCAGGATCTTTGTGTATCCAGAACGACATTTAGCTGGGGAATTCCGGTGACCTTCGATCCGAAGCACGTAACCTATGTATGGCTTGACGCGCTGACTAACTATATCACTGGAATTGGATATGACTGTGATGGAAACAGCAGTGCACAGTTTGCGAAACTCTGGCCAGCAGACCTTCATCTGATTGGAAAGGATATCATTCGCTTCCATACTATTTACTGGCCGATCTTCTTAATGGCTCTTGACCTGCCGCTTCCGAAGCAGGTGTTTGGCCATCCGTGGCTGCTTCAGGGCGACGGCAAGATGAGTAAGTCCAAAGGAAATGTCCTCTATGCAGACACTCTGGTAGATTTCTTCGGCGTGGATGCCGTAAGGTATTTTGTCCTTCATGAGATGCCATTTGACAATGATGGAGTGATCTCCTGGGAGCTGATGGTAGAGCGCATGAATTCTGATCTGGCTAATATCCTTGGAAATCTGGTCAACCGTACAATTTCCATGTCCAATAAATACTTTGGCGGCGTGGTCAACAATGCAGGCGATATGGAGGCGGTAGACGACGATTTAAAGGCAGTCGTACTGGACGAAGTGAAAAAGGCCCGCGAAAAGATGGAGAAGCTTCGTGTGGCGGATGCCATTACGGAAATCTTTAACATATTCAGGAGAAGCAATAAATATATTGATGAGACGACACCCTGGGTTCTGGCGAAAGACGAAGCGAAAAAGGGCCGTTTAGAGACCGTGCTCTATAATCTGACAGAGGCCATTACCATTGGAGCATCTCTGCTGGAATCCTTTATGCCGGATACTTCCGCAAAAATTCTGGAGCAGCTTCATACTGAGAAACGCAGTCTGGAGCAGATGGATCAGTTTGGACTTTACCCATGTGGAAATCATGTGACGGATAAACCGGAAATCCTCTTTGCCCGTATGGATATCAAAGAGGTAATGGAGAAAGTAGAGGCCATGCAGGCTGCCTCGGCTGTCGGAACCGCACAGGAAGGCACTGGTGAAGAGACGGGAGCAGACGCACCTGAGGTTATCGATATTGAGGCAAAGCAGGAGATTACCTACGATGACTTTGCGAAGCTGCAGTTTCAGGTAGGTGAAATAATCGCTTGCGAGGCAGTGGCAAAGTCGAAGAAGCTTCTTTGTTCCCAGGTACGTATCGGAAGCCAGGTAAAGCAGATTGTAAGCGGAATTAAAGCGCACTATACTCCGGAAGAGATGGTAGGCAAGAAGGTTATGGTAGTCGTAAACTTAAAGCCTGCGAAGCTGGCGGGAGTACTGTCTGAGGGCATGCTTCTGTGCGCAGAGGACGCGGAAGGCAATTTATCCCTTATGGTACCGGAAAAAACGATGCCTGCGGGAGCAGAAATCTGTTAATAGAGTAGAAGGTTGGGGCTGGGTTCCGGGAATCCGGCCCCAGTCATCTATACTCCAAATCTTTGCGTACTCAGTACCTGCTATTCACGCCAGGATTTGGAGGACAGACTACTGGTTTTATGAAAGGAGTATGGATGGAGCAGACTTCAGCAAAAAATGGAGCCGGCGAACGGTCAGGTGGAATTTCGGGAAATACACTTAAGATGGTTGCGATTGTTACCATGCTTATTGATCATATCGGAGCGGGAATTTTGGAACCATATCTCAATATGAACATGGTAGCGATGGAAGGAAATGAGTTGCTTGGCCGCCTCTATTACCTGGATATGGGGCTGCGCATCATTGGAAGAGCTGCCTTTCCGATTTTCTGCTTCCTGCTGGTGGAAGGATTTCTCCACACACATAATGTGAAAAAATACGGGAGCCGTCTGCTTCTGTTCGGTCTGATCTCTGAGATTCCATTTGATCTGGCATTCTTTGGTACCTGGTTTTATCCGGCATACCAGAACGTTTATATCACACTTTTTATTGGCCTGGTGGTCCTGGTTGGATACCGGCGCTGGGAGTATGACGCGGTTAAGAAAATGTTAGTGGTGGCGGCTGGATGTGCGGCGGCTTATCTGCTGAGATGCGATTATGATATCAGTGGTATACTGATGATTGTTATTCTATATGAATTCCGAAGAAATAAACGGTATCAGGTGCTTGCGGGCGGACTTATGGCGGCGCTGGAAAGCATCAGCTTTTTTGGAGCGGCAGTGCTGGCATTTATTCCAATCAGCATGTATAATGGTACGAGAGGCCGGATAAATTTAAAGTATTTTTTCTATTGGTTTTATCCGGTCCATATAATGGTATTATATCTGATTCAGCTCCTGGTTGTCAGGTGACAGGCTCGTTTTGTCAGCGCGGGCGGAACTAGTACTGCTCTGCATTAATTCCACAGTAATAGCACTCGCTATCCACGCCAGGAGCACGCCTGCAAAGCTAGACGTAGGGTCCACTACGCCGTCGCTTTGCAGACGCACACCTGACGCGGATATCAAGCACTATTACTGCGTTATTAATGCAAAGCAGTACTAGATTCAGAGATATGAGGGAAGAAAATGATGATATTTGATACACATGCTCATTATGACGATGAGCAGTTTGACGAGGACCGGGATGAACTCCTTGCTTCCATGCAGGAATGTGGAGTGGAAGCGGTTACTAATATTGGGGCCAGCCTTGCTACCTCGCAAAATACGATTGAACTGACAAAGAAGTATCCGTTTGTCTATGGAGCAATAGGCGTCCATCCCAATGAGGTCGACGAACTGAATGAGGATGGTATTGCCTGGCTGAAAGAAAATTCTGTTCTGCCGAAAATTGTGGCTGTCGGTGAGATTGGTCTCGATTATTACTGGGATGAGCCGGGGCGGGAGGTTCAGAAAAAGTGGTTCCTGCGTCAACTGGAGCTGGCTCGGGAAATGAAGCTTCCAGTTGTGATTCACAGCCGCGATGCTGCGAAAGATACGCTGGATATTATGAAGTCATTTCATGCAGAGAATCTCGGCGGAGTGATTCACTGCTTCTCCTATACGAAGGAGATGGCGCGGGAATATTTAAATATGGGTTTCTATCTGGGAATCGGCGGAGTCGTAACCTTCAAAAACGCAAAGAAGCTGAAGGAAGTCGTGGAATATATGCCGATGGAGCAGATGGTTTTAGAGACAGACTGTCCCTATCTTTCGCCTGTTCCAAACCGTGGTAAACGCAACTCATCGCTGAATCTCCCGTATGTGGTGGAGGAAGTGGCCCGCTTAAAAGGGATATCGGCGGACGAGGTAATAGAAATCACAAACAGAAACGCGAAAACAATGTACAGGCTTTAATGGAGGGCGCGAATGGCGACACTGGGAAACCCCCAAAAAACGATAGAGATCATACAGAAATATGAATTTGCATTTCAAAAAAAATTCGGCCAGAATTTCCTGATCGATACCCATGTGCTGGAAAAGATTATAGCGGCTGCGGGTGTGACGGAGGACGACTGTGTGCTGGAGATTGGACCGGGAATCGGGACTATGACGCAGTATCTGGCGGAACATGCCAGAAGCGTTGTAGCGGTGGAGATCGATAAGAATCTGATTCCGATTCTTCAAGAGACACTGAAGGAGTATGAGAACATCACCATAATCAACGACGATATCTTAAAGGTTGACATAAATAAACTGACAGAGGAATATAATGGTGGACGGCCGATTAAGGTGGTTGCCAATCTTCCTTATTATATTACGACGCCAATTATTATGGGGCTCTTCGAAGGAGGAGTTCCCATCGACAATATTACCGTCATGGTTCAAAAAGAAGTGGCGGAACGTATGCAGGTAGGGCCGGGATCTAAGGACTACGGAGCATTGTCGCTGGCGGTGCAGTACTATGCTGACGCCTATATTGTGGCCAATGTGCCGCCTAACTGTTTTATCCCGAGACCGGGGGTTGGATCCGCAGTAATCAGGCTGACAAGGCATAGAGAACCACCGGTAGAAGTGGATGATCCGAAGCTGATGTTTAAGCTCATACGTGCGTCCTTTAATCAAAGGCGTAAAACGCTACAGAATGGGCTGAACAATTCGCCGGAACTGCCTTTTGCCAAAGATGAGATCGCAGATGCCATCGAGAGTCTGGGCGTCACTCCTCAGATACGCGGGGAGGCGCTGACACTGAAACAGTTTGCAGATTTAAGCAACTATTTTACACGTAACAGGGGGTAATATGTCAGATTCACTCATTACAAAAAAAGCGATTGCCGCGGCGCTGAAACAGGTTTGCAGGGAAAAGCCGTTTGATAAGATATCGATCGCGGATATTACCGCGGTATGCGGATTAAACCGTCAGACGTTTTATTATCATTTTCAGGATAAATATGAACTGCTCAGCTGGATCTATTATAACGAGAACTTTTCTAAAATCACAGAAGATATTACCTTCGATAACTGGGATCAGAAATTCCTGGAGATGCTTCGGATTATGGAAAAAGAAAAGCCGTTTTATGTAAACACACTGAAAGAGCAGGAACACACCTTTGAGAGCTATTTATTTGAGATGGCCAAAGCCCTGTTTTTAGAGGCTATTGCCAGATTGGATGAGAATAATCATTTAAATGATGTAGAGCGGGAGTTTGATGCCGAGTTTTATGCGTATGGTATTTGCGGAGTTATCGTTTCCTGGACTCAGAGTGGAATGAGAATAAAACCAGAAGTTGTGGCGGAACACTTAAGGAGCCTGGCCAAGGATACAGAGCGGATCGGTTATATCCGAAGCCAGGGCACTGTTTAAGAAATCTTATTCATGATATAGCTGATGCATTCTTCCATTGAGGAAGTCTTGATCAGCTGGAGCAGCTCATCGTATTTCATACGGCACTCACACGGGGAAGTACTGAACTTGTTTAAAAGTTCCTCGATGTTGCGGGCCGTCCGTTCCGGTGATTTTTTACTGTTTTTTAAAAAATGGAAGAGCGCCGTTTTAAACACGGATTCTCTTAGATGTTCCTGCATGGTTGCATACATGACAATCCCCCTGACTAATCTGACTCTGTAATTGAACGCTGTAATCTGACTATATTGTAAAAGATGAGAATCGATTTATCGATAGACAAAATAGAAAAAATGTCTGGTTTTGCGACACCGTATTGACGGTGTCGTTTTTTTTGACAATAAAAATTTCATGTATGGTGACAGGCCAGATGAAGTATGCTAATATTAGGCTATGAACAGTAACCGATTGACGAGGTAAGAAAGGAAACGGATATGAAGAAAAAAAATGGACTGGGAAAAGCGATTGTCTGGGGCGCGGCAGCAGCGGCGGCCGGTGTAGCGGCAAAAAAAGCGTATGATAATTCAAAAAAGAAACAGGAAGAGAAAGTAGATAACGTATCGGATCAGGTTATGGAGAACCGCAGCTATGAGGGAAAGAACGCCTATTTTGTTGGCGGCGGACTCGGAAGCATGGCAGGCGCGGCGTATTTAATCCGTGACTGTAAGTTCCCGGCAGAGCAGATCACAATCTATGAGGGAATGCATATTCTCGGCGGCAGCAATGATGGAATCGGTACTCCGGAAGGCGGATTTGTATGCCGCGGCGGCAGAATGTTAAACGAAGAGACGTATGAGAATTTCTGGGAGTTATTTGGCTCAATCCCATCACTCAATAATCCTGACAGAAGTGTGACAGAGGAGATATTGAATTTCGATCACGCTCATCCGACACATGCAAAGGCCCGGCTGGTGGATAAGGATGGAAACATTCTTGATGTGAGAAGCATGGGATTCACTCAGGAAGAGCGAATGGCCCTGCTGAAGCTGATGAACACACCGGAAGATAAACTGGATGATATGACAATCGAGCAGTGGTTTGCGGACATGCCTCATTTCTTTACTACGAATTTCTGGTATATGTGGCAAACGACCTTTGCTTTCCAGAAATGGAGCAGTCTGTTTGAATTCCGCCGTTATATGCGCCGGATGATTCTGGAGTTTTCGAGAATTGAGACGCTGGAAGGCGTGACGAGAACCCCATTAAACCAGTATGACAGTGTAATTAAGCCACTGGAAACATATTTGAGAGATAAGGGTGTTAATTTTATTGAAAACTGTACGGTGACAGATATTGATTTTGCAGACGGAGACGGAATTACTGCAAAAACACTGCATCTGGATGATAACGGAGAAGAGAAAACTGTTGAAATCCAAGCGGGTGATATCTGTATTATGACTAATGCGTGTATGACAGACAGTGCAACTCTGGGTGATCTCCATACACCTGCTCCGGAACCGGAATTAAAGCCTATTTCGGGTGAACTCTGGAGCAAGGTGACGATGAAAAAGCCAGGACTGGGAAATCCGGAACCGTTCTTTGGAGACGTACATGAGACAAACTGGGAGAGCTTTACTGTGACAAGCCGTGGTAATAAGCTGTTAAAAATGATCGAGGATTTAACCGGCAACGTACCGGGAAGCGGCGCCCTGATGACATTTAAAGACTCTAACTGGCTGATGAGCATAGTAATAGCAGCGCAGCCACACTTTATTAATCAGCCAATGGATGAGACGATATTCTGGGGTTATGGCCTGTATACGGATCATGTAGGCGATTATGTGAAGAAACCGATGAAGGACTGTACGGGGGAAGAAATGCTGACAGAACTTCTTCATCATCTGCATATGGAGGACCATATCGATGAGATCATGGCCGATGTGGTCAATGTTATTCCATGTATGATGCCTTATGTAGATGCCCAGTTCCAGCCGCGTAAGATGACCGACCGTCCGAACGTGGTACCGGAGGGCTCTACCAACTTCGCCATGATCAGTCAGTTCGTAGAGATTCCGGATGACATGGTATTTACAGAAGAGTATTCCGTGCGTGCAGCCAGAATCGCTGTATATACTTTGATGGATGTGGATAAGACGATCTGTCCTGTTACACCATATGTAAAGGATCCAAAGGTACTTTTAAAAGCAGTACAGACGGCATACCGATAATTGGAGGGAAAAGCCGGGGAGCAGAGAAATTAAGCTTCCCGGCTTTTTAATTGCTCTATTTATTAATATTTCCACGAATCTTCCAAAAAATGAAAGGATTTTACGGATTGCAAGAAAGTTAATTGTATGGTATGCTATAATCTGCGCTGTCTGTCACAGACAGACAAAGAGAAAAGATATGGAGGGAAAGTAACATGAAAAAAATGGCACTTGTATTAGCTGCTGTTCTGGCTTCCGGTATGATTCTGACCGCGTGCGGCGGATCCGGCAATGCGGCAAAGGAAACAACAGGTAATAATACATCGACCACAACCACGACAACCGGCGGACTTGATCTTGCAGTTCAGGTTGGACCTGATCCGGAGACTGTAGATCCGGCGTTAAACACGGCAATTGATGCATCTAATATCATTCTGCACGCATTTGAGACGCTTCTTACCTTTGATGAGAACAATGATATTGTTCCTGGACAGGCGGAATCCTTTGATGTGAGCGATGACGGACTTACTTATACATTCCATCTTCGTGATGGATTAAAGTGGAGCGATGGCTCCGATTTTACAGCGGAAGACTTTGTTTATTCATGGAAGCGTCTGGCCGATCCGATGACGGCGGCTCCGTATGCAGCAGACATGCTGTCTATGGTAAAAGGCTATGAAGAAGCTGCGGCCGGAGACATCGACGCTCTGGCAGTGTCCGCACCTGACGCAAAGACTCTGGTTGTAGAATTAGCCAGCCCTTGTGTTTACTTTGACAAAATCATCACTCACGCAAGCATGGCTCCTGTTAAAAAGGATGTTGTAGATGCTAATGGTGATCAGTGGGCTCTGGCTCCTGAGACCTATGTATCCAACGGACCGTTAAAGATGATCGAGTGGGTGCCAGGATCTCATATGACTTTTGCAAAAAATGAAAATTACTGGAATGCTGACAAAGTTACCTTAAATTCCTTAAAGTTCGTTCTGATGGAAGATTCCAATGCGGCTTACAGTGCTTATCAGACTGGCGAAGTACAGATGATTAAGGATATTCCAACTGAGGAGATTCCAAGTCTGCAGGATAGCCCGGATTACCATCTGGATCCTCGTCTTGCTACCTCTTATACGATCTTTAACACACAGAAGGCGCCATTTGATAATGCAAAAGTGCGTATGGCTCTGAGCCTTGCTGTTGACCGTGAGTATGTAGCTAATACACTGATGATCGGTACCGTTGCGCCGGCGACCAACTTCGTAGGCCCTGGCATCTCTGACGTAGAAGCTGGTTCCTCCTTTGAAGAAGTAACACGTGCGAATAACGGCGGGGATTTCTTTAATGTAAGTGATTATGAGGCTGATCTGGCAAAAGCGAAGGAACTCCTTGCTGAAGCAGGATATCCGAATGGAGAAGGCTTCCCGATCATTGAATATATGACCAATGATGCAGGTTATAATAAACCGGTTGCCGAATATTTACAGAGTGCCTGGAAAGACCTTGGTATAACAATGGACATTAAGATCGTAGAGTGGTCTACCTTCACACCAACTCGCCGTGCCGGTGATTTTGAAATCTGTCGTGGCGGCTGGGTATACGACTATGATGATCCTTCCAATATGCTGAACTTACTTGCGAGCACAAGCGGAAACAACGATGGAAAGTATTCCAATCCGGAAGTTGACAAGCTGCTTGAAGAAGCACGTTCTACTGCTGATAAGGCAGAACATTATGAGAAGCTTCATGCTGCAGAGAACCTGATCATGGAAGATGCAGCTGTTTCTCCGCTTGTTTATTCAAGTGATTTCTATCTGCAGAATCCGAAGTTAAAGGGAACATGGCATTCTCCATATGGTTACTGGTACTTCATGTACGCAACCATGGAAGAGTAATTGGAAATAATAGAAAATCAGAGATCTACAAAGAATTAAATATCTAAGAAATATCGGAAAGGGTTCCGCCACTTGTCAGACAATGTGGCGGGATCCTTTTTGACATACTGTATCAGTTGTTATTTTTTTAGTATTCTCATTAAATAGTTGAGATCCAGCAGGTTTACTGTTTCAAAATTACCATTATAAAACACACCCCAGTTATTGAATACACAAGGAAGTTCCTTTGCTTTTTGGAGCGTATCTACTTGAATAAAAGATACGGGAATCTTACTCTCTTCACAATGCTGCTTAATCATCTCGATGTTTTGATGAATATAGGGACATTGCAAATCATAATAAATGGTCAGCTCTTTACTTTCGATTCCAGGGGTTTTGACGTTTGGTGCAAATCTTGGAGTTGTCCCATCCAAAGAAAGAGCAAGCAGCTCGTATCCATTGTCGGTAGTGTCGACAACTTCGAAGCCGAATTTCTTTGCAAATGCCTGGTTGGAAAGCCAGGATTTTTGTTTTTTCGCCCCTAGCATGCAAATACCGGATTTTCCTTTTTCTTTGGCATCAGCCAGACAATATTCCATCAGAGCTTTCCCATATCCTTTTCCTTTGTAACTGCCAGTAACCCATAAGCAATAAAGATACAGATAGTTGTCCCCGTTTATAGGGACCCAGGCTGTTTCAAGAGGCGCATATTCGATAAAAACTGTAGCCTTTGCATCTAACTTTCTAAAAACATGACCTTCACTCAGCCGCTCTGAAAGCCATTGGCGCTTTGCCTCAACACCGGGATGGGATTTTTTACAGCGGATAATACAGCATAAATGCTCATTGGCAAGGTTCTCTGTCGTCAAGTTTATAAATTCAGTATCCATATGCAGCCTCGCTTTCAATAAACGGCTGTTATTTTCTTAGCCTTGCGGTATCTTACATTAGTTCAGGATTGTAATGGGCCCGCTCTCCGCCAATAAATTTAGGCCTGGTTCGCGCGCAGACAACGCGGGCGGCACCTACGTATTTGGTGGCGATGCGCACGGGTACCGCAACTGCTTTTAAATGCATGCCGATCAGAGTATCTCCGATATCAATGCCGGCGGCTGCCTGAATATGTTCCACTGCCACCGGATGCTGTAAAGTATGGTACGCCGCAGTGGCAAAGGAGCCGCCGGCCTTTAACTGAGGAACTACATTCACTGGTTCATATCCATAGCGTGCGGCAGCTTCTGCTTCCAGGATCAGAGCCCGGTTTAGGTGTTCGCAGCACTGGGCAGCTACGTCAATGCCGTGAGAAGACATGATCTGATAAATAGCGGTGTATACTGCTTCGCCGATCTCCTCACTGGAGTGAGAGCCGATGCGGTATTCTGCAATTTCACTGGAAGAACAACCGATAACGACAAGATCGTGTTCTTTTAAATGAGCGGCTTCCAATAATTCTGCAGCGGCGTCGGCCGCCTGCTTTCTGATGTCATCTAACATGGATTCCACACTTCCTTTTTGGTTTATCAATTATAATGCGGCGCGGATCGCAACAGCCATGTCTTCATACTCTTCATCAGTTAAATAAACCTTGTCTGGATTCATGGCAAATGTTCCGCCCCATTCATCCCCGCCACTGTATTTGGGCACGATGTGCATATGAAGATGGCAGCCAGTATCTCCGTAAGCACCATAGTTCACTTTGTCAGGATTAAATACCTTGTGTACAGCCTTGGAGACCTTGGCAACATCAGCAAAAAATGCGCTGCGTTCATCATCGCTGATATCGATCAATTCACTGACGTGTTCTTTATACGCGAGAATAACTCTGCCGCGTTTGCTCTGTTCCTTGAATAAATATAAAACGCCGGTTTCCATCTCGCAGACAGGATAACCAAATTTTGCGACCAGTTCTCCCTGTATACAGTATGCGCAATTTGGATCTTTCATAATATTAGTACCTTCTTTCTTTTATTATTTTTTATTCTGGATCTATTTTATCAAAATAGAGTGGGGATGGGAAGAGGGCAGAGTGTTAACTTTCTCAATATAGAGATTAAACAACAGGTCAAAGAAATAGCTTATGCCGTATCGGGTGTATACATTTTGAATGCCTTCGGTAATGCGGTCACTGGAATGAAATTTGTGACTGAGATAAATCACATTGTTATAGCAGGACTCAAATTTTTCGGAATGATTAAGGGTAATCAGCACTTTGAAGGCGTGGACGTTCTGCAGGTCGTAGAGCGTAGCTATGGCGTAATTGCCGGTGGTTGAGGTAACAATAACCAGGTCTTCAGGCTTTAGATTTTGCAGGAGAGCAGTATCAGGATAGGCATCTGTAACAATACGAATCAGTTTACCGATCGCAGCCAGTCCCTGCTGCAGTACCTTCGCTGGATAACTGGACAGATCCGCAGCCAGGATAACGACCTGTTCACTGTCGTGGATGCGTTTTACCAGCACATCGAGATTCTGGGCCAGGAACATCTCATTGATATCCTGCATCATATCATCCATGGAAATACGAAGAAACTGGTCGAATTCCGGATGGCAGGCATACTGAACAAAGGCATCCATGTGCTGTCGGGTAATTGGTGCATTCTGTTTCATGGCAGTAAAGCTTTCGTAGCCGATCAGTTTGGCAAATCGTTGAATACTGCTTCGGGAAACATAGCATTCCTCCGCCACATCATAGATACTCAGGTTTTTCAATTCATGAAAATGTTCCAGTAAATATCTTGCCAATACCAGGTTGGTATCATCATCTTCATTGGAATTTAGGACTGCCAATAAAGACGTCATCAAATTAAAATAACTTAAACTGAATTTGTTTTGGATTTTATCTGTATTCATAGCCAAATCATATCACAGGTTTTTTATTCTGTCATCGATATTCACAATAAATTCTTATTAGACTTTCCATAAATGCAGTGTTTTTCACAAATTGTGGATTCAAATGTTGAACCCCATCGATTTCGCTTCTTTGGTACACTGTTTGTATGAACCAAACGTAAAAAGCGAAAGACGAATTTTGAAAGGAGACATATTTTATGAAGTATTCAAAGAACCCGGTATTTCCAGAAGGATTCTTATGGGGAGCATCCAGCGCAGCATGGCAGGTAGAGGGGGCAACCACTGAAGATGGCCGTACTCCCGCGATTATTGATTTGAATTCCCAAACCAAGAAACCTTATGCAGATAACTCGGTAGCATCTGATCATTACCACCATTATAAAGAGGATGTAGCGTTGATGAGGGAGTGCGGTTTTACCAGTTACCGTTTTTCAATTTCCTGGTCCCGTGTAATTCCGGCGGCTGACCGTGAGGTGAATCCCATGGGAATCGCATTTTATAATAACCTGATTAATGAATTGCTGGAGGCAGGGATTACTCCGATTATCACATTGTATCACTACGATATGCCATGCTGGGTAGATGAAAAGTACGGTGGATGGCATAATCGGGCCATTATTGATGAATTCGATTACTATTGCCGTGTCTGTTTTGAGAACTTCGGGGACCGTGTAAAATACTGGCTTTCTATTAATGAACAGAATATGCAGATTGTCTATGGTGACTGGTTAGGTGTATCCAAGGGCTGCACAGACTGGTTTAAGGAAAAGTGGCAGATAAACCACATTATGAATTTGTGTCACTCCAAAGCCGTTGTCGCCTGCCATGAGCTGGTTAAAGATGGGAAAATCGGTCCAGTACCTGGATACGTGCCGATTTATCCTTATTCCTGCCGGCCGGAGGATCAGATAGGTGCCATGAATGCGGAGGAACTGACGCAGAAAATCTGGGATGACTTATATGTATTCCGTGAGTACAGCAGTTTTGTAAAAAATTACTGGAAGATTAATGATATCGATCCGGATATTCGTCCTGGAGATATGGAATTAATAGCACAGGCGAAAATCGATTTTATCGCGGTTAACTGCTATCGATCTGATGTGGGAATGGCCCCCGACGACAGCTATAAGCAGGAAATCGGTCTTAATAAATCCGGTATCAAGGGGGAATTCGTATATCCTAACTTGCCAGGTGAATATGCGCTGGCCAGAAATCCCTACGTAGAAGTGACGGATTGGGACTGGCATATTGATCCAGTATGCATGCGCTATTCATTGCGTTACCTGTGGGATCATTACCACCTGCCGATGGTTATAACGGAAGCGGGCTATGGTGCTCATGAAGAGCTGGGAGAAGATGGTAAGATTCATGATCAGGCCCGTATTGATTATCTTAGAGAGTATGTTTATAATGTAGGTCTGGCGATTCAGGATGGGGTAGAGGTATTCGGATTCAATCCATGGTCCTTTACCGATCTTCTCAGCACTGGAAACGGCATGGCAAAGCGTTATGGTCTGGTCTTTGTAAACAGGACCGACGATGACTTAAGGGATATGAAACGGATTAAAAAGGACTCGTTTGACTGGTATTCCGCATTGATACACTCTAACGGTCAGGAATGGGGAACGGATATGTCACAGTGGCGTAATTTTGCTAAAAATAAGGTAGAATAAACAAAAAGAGGGGGTACCAACATGGCTAAAAAGAATTATGCGGCAATCTGTAACTCGATCATCGCGGTGTGCGGTGGTGAAAATAATATCTCCCGCATTAGTCATTGTATGACTCGTTTGCGCGTACAGCTTTTAGATGGAAGCAAATTAAACAGAGAGGAAGCAGGAAAAATAGCCGGAGTTCTGAACCTGGTAGTACAAAATGGTGAATATCAGTTTGTCATCGGTCAGGATGTTCCGAATTTGTATGCAGAATTTATTAAACATGAGGGGCTTAAGACTGGCGGAGAAGTTACAGACGCCGCTGCATTAAAGCAAGATACGGAAGCGAAAAAGGGAAATGTAATGAATACCATTATGTCTTTTATTGGTGGAACCTTTTCTCCTGTTATTCCCGTGTTAATAGCTGGCGGTCTTACCGGGGCCGTATTGACGCTGCTGACCGCATTCTTTGGAGTATCCACAGAGTCGGGTACTTATGCAGTTATCTATGCGATTAACCAGGCGACATTTTATTTCCTGCCAGTCTTCATAGGCTTTTCCGCAGCAAACCGACTGAAGTCCAATGGCTTTCTAGGGGCCTTTCTGGGGGCAATACTGCTGTTCTCCACTATTAACAATGTAGAGGGGCTTAATTTCCTTGGTATTCCTATTCAGCAGATTAGTTATAATTCTACAGTATTTCCCGTTATATTGGGCGTGCTTTTTATGGCAGTCGTATACCGCTTCCTTTCTAAGGTGGTTCCCGTATATTTGCGAACTATTTTTGTACCGTTGATTACCATGCTGATCACAGTGCCTGTGACTTTAATTGTGTTAGGCCCTATTGGTAATCTGATGGGAACATGGCTGGCAAACGGTGTATTTGCCATCTATCGCGCGGCTCCGCCGATTGCTGTTATGATTATCGGTATAACGACGCCGTTGATGGTTTTCTTTGGTATGAATAATGCGACTTATCCTATTGTATTTGCTCTGTTGGCAGAGGTTGGATCTGATCCGCTGATCTGTACCGGCATGGCTCCGGCTAATGTTGCCGTAGGGGGAGCCTGTCTTGCGGCTGCGCTGATTGCAAAGGACATAAATGACAGAAGTGTGGCTACTGGCGCGGGGATTACTGCGCTGTGTGGAATTACTGAGCCAGGTGTCTACGGAGTGTTGTTTACTAAGAAGTATCCTTTAATCGGCGCCATGGTTGGAGGCGGAATCGGCGGACTATTGGCCGGATTGGTGGGGATGACCCAGTATGTAATCTCTACGCCAGGTTTTATCTCTATACCGGCATATATCAATCCAGATGGTACTTCAGCTAATTTGATATGGGCTATAGTAGTCATGGTCCTTGCAGTAACGGTTGCCTTTGGAGTTACTTATGTATTAGGCAAAAAAATGGAGAAATAGATTATGGACGATGAGGGCGACGGCTAAGAGGCTGGACATAAAAAAAACGGTATGCTATGATTGAGAAAATGTATGGAGTAAAGGGGCAGCCCCATGAATAAATTATTTACTATCGGCGAGATGGCGAAGCTGTTCGGTATTAATGCGAAAACGCTGCGTTATTACGATGAAATAGGATTGATCCGTCCGGAGCATACGGACCCCATGACAGGATACCGTTATTACTCTACCGGGCAGTTTGAGCGCCTTAATACAATTAAATATTTAAGAGCACTGGATATGCCGCTGGCTAAAATTATGCGTTTTTTTGAAAATAAGGATATCGGTCAGATGATGGAGATTCTGAAAGAGCAGCAGCAGGAGGTTCTTGTTAAACGCAGAGAATTGGAACGCATAGAGCACAAGATCAGTGAACGTCTCTCACAGCTCCATGATGCACTGTATACCATATATAACCAGGTGGAGGAGGTTACTCTGCCGGACAGAAAGCTGGCTATGCTGCGGACGGAAATTCCGGCCACGGATGATCTGGAATATTCTATCCGCCAGCTGGAACGGCAGACACAATTGGAGGCTGCCATGTTTTTGGGAAAGGTGGGCGTATCCATTTCAATGCGTCATGTGATGTCACATAAATTCGATGAGTTTTGCTCCATATTTGTTGTGCTGGAACCTGGAGATGTCTATGACGGAGAGGCAGTGGATATTCCGGGCGGAAGATACCTAACGCTTAGGTATTGTGGAACACATACGCAGTCATCAGTCTACTATGAAAAACTTTTGTCTGAAATGAAAGTGAGAGGCTATGAACTGGCCGGAAATTCTATTGAAATTACGTTAGTGGATGCGGGTATGACAAACGATACTACACGGTTTGTAACAGAGCTGCAGCTGCCCGTGACAGTTGGGCAAGAGTATGGCCTTAGGAATTAATATAAAAAGGAATATAGCTTTTATGGTAGAGCTGCCGGCCGGCAGCTCTGCTTTTCATATAAATTGTAGTGAATAAGAGATAGTATGCAAAGATAAATAAGAAATAAAAATAATGCAAATTACTATGGCTCCGTTTCTTTTGGTATGTCGCTGTTGTTACGGAGACTTTCTTTGTGTTTCTGAAAGGTCTTAATCATATCAAGGACATAATCCTGTTCTTCTTTTGAAAGTAAGGTAGATAAATGATAGATCTCGGCAAGAAGATGAGCACTTCTTTCCGCGTCTTTTTCTGATTCCATGGGGCCTTCACCCTGAAGAAGCCACGAACTGTTAATTCCCAGTTCGTAACAGATTCCCCGAATGACGAGCATTTGCGGTTCTGCTTTTTCGTGTTCAATGTTTGTGATGACACCGCGGGAGACACCAATTGCATCAGCAAGAGAATTCTGTGTATACCCTTTTGAACTGCGGGCCTGTTTGAGACGGGCACCTATTCCCATATGATACTCCATTCCGCGTAGGCGCTGCGCCATAATCGATAAGATGGTAGGACATACGCCAATCCGCCATTTAATTTAGATTAATAAAACATTTCATAAAATTCTGTGAATCCTGTACTTGGTGGTTTCGTTCAGACTTTATCTGTAATATGAATAATGTACAGTGCACTTTCCAACGATTCAAAAGAAACCTTAAACGGGAAATACATGTTACATGTCAGGCGCATGTGATTACGATTACTTTGAAGGTACAGGTTTAACACAAATAGGAAGCTTATTAACCATGGTAGTTTACGTATGCAGTAACACATGCGTTGAAAATACAATGTGAGTACCGTAACAGAGGTCAGTAACAGTAATTAATCATGTATAAACAATGTACTAAAAATCCTGATAACTAATCTTAACACGGCAAAAATGAATTGTCAAGACAAAAATGTATTGAAAAGACGGACGAACGTCTTGACAATGTGGTGGAAACATGATAGCATGTATTTATAAAACATAAAAAAGATTTATCAAGTCAAAAGCCAAAGGCGGAGGGTGTAGGATTGCAGTCCATAGAAAGAGATCAGGAGAAGAACCGTCCGGAATTAATCCTTGAAGAGTCTGGAAAGCTTTCTGTTAAAGAGCAGGAGTGTATTCTGGCAACAATAAGAGGAATGGTGTTTACCAGAAGTTGTTTTTTAAAAAATGGTGAGTATAAAGACGAAAAAGAATGAGTTTGTTTATTGTGAAAATAAATATTTGAGTTAGGTTGGAATTATTAAATTCAGCAATAGTTATGCCCAATTCTATGCCCATTTCTGAATAGTTTATAGAATTTAAGATCGAACAGTCTGTCATTATTTCATAAAACCCAATAAGGATAGAAGCTTTTATTCGTTATCTGGAGTTAATTTTTTCAGTCCATCCTGATGAGGGTGGTTTTTAATAAAATTATCGTTATTAACCATCAGCCCCTGCCGCTATAGCTTTTTGATAATATGTGCATGGTTTTTTATAATGCTGCGTTTTACCGATTATTTAATACGATTAATGTATTATGTTTGAATCATAGGGAAGAGATAATGACCTGGTCTTAAATATTCTGGTTTCACGCAGAAAAATACCTCCTAAGCAGACTTTGGTAATTTACCTTGTCGACTTAAGAGATATCATTTTACTGCAATGAGACTGTTCCGTGAAGACCGTTTATCTGGTGTTTGTCCTCTGCTTTCTACGACTCTTTCCAGCTTAAATACAGTCTCGCTATCACATCCTCAATAGGAGCTCTTCTGATTTCCACATCTTCGATTCCCTGAAATCCCGCAAGATTACCCAGAACCTCATGGATTCCCGTCTGGCTGCGATTAAACTCATATTCGTATATGCCCTCATTGGAAGAAAGCAGCTGCAGCCCCGGGATTGTGGGAGCGGTTAATGCTTTATCGGATGTTAAAGACTGCTTTTTAGAGCCTGGATTCTTCATGGTGACAACAATGCGTGAGCAGGCGCCGGCCGTATTTCTGAGCTTGTCAAAATTTCCGTCAAATGCAATCTGCCCCTTGTTGAGCAGAATAATCCGCTGCGCCATTTCCTCCAGATCATCCATGTCATGGCTTGTGACGACAATGGTGGTTCCGCATTCCCGGTTAATTTCCTTTAAAAAATGTATCATCTGCTGTTTGGCCAGCACGTCGAGGCCGAGAGTCGGCTCATCCAGAAATATGACGGAGGGGTCGTGTAGCAGCAGCATCCCAATGTCTGCCCGCATACGTTGGCCCAGGCTCAGTTCCCTGGCAAAGGTGCGCAGGATGTCTTCCAGATCGAGCAGTTCTGTCACCAGGGAAAGGTTCTTTTTATATATATCCTCCGGGATGCCCCACACCTCTTTTTTCCATTCAAAGCTGGTAATGATGGGATGATCCCACCACAGCTCTGTTCTCTGTCCAAACAGTACACCGATATGGCGCATCAGCTCAATTCTGTCAGTGACCGGGCTTAAGCCGGATACGGATACTGTGCCCTCAGAAGGACTCAAGATGCCGGAGAGAATCTTTATGGTCGTGCTCTTGCCGGCTCCGTTGGCCCCGGCGTAGGCGACAAACTCGCCTGGAGCCACTTCAAAGGAAAGATGTTCGAGAGCGGTGATGATGCGTTTCTGTGGGTGAAGCATATTTTTTAAGATATCCCGGGCGTGACCGCTTCTCTGCCATTGGGAGTATTGTTTTGTAACATTATCTATGACCAAAGCCGGAGTATCGTGGTGAACCATTGACTGCATAATATTTCATTCCTTTCTTAAATACATAAATTGTGAGTAGTGACAATGCAAACGCCGCTGTCGGTAGATAACATGCCTGCAGGAGCATGGGAAGGCCAAATTCGCCGTAGCCTGCCTTTAAAAGCAGCGCCGATGGAAACCAGGCCGCCAGTCCCACTGGGAGTACGGTCAGGAACAGCCGTCTTACTGAATGTCTCATCGTACCTAACGGATAAGTCTTTAGAGATGTAAATAAATCCTTGCCCACCTGGGCAATCTCCTCGGCTGCCGCGGGTGCGTAAAATGCGGCGCAGGACAGCAGGGTCATAAAGGAGATAATCAGAGCTGTAGCGCTTACTGCATAAATAAGCAGCAGCATAAGCCATGGCATCGTGACGGATATGGGCAGCCGGTCGACAGCATACGTGGTCAGTCCAATCCCGCATATAAGCATGCTGCTTCCTGAAAGCGGGGAGAATCCCTGGGCCAGCAGCTCCGCCCATATGGGAACTGGCTGTATCATGACGTGATCCAGTTGACCTCGCCCGATAATACGGCTTATCATGGCTGTATTATTTCCAATAAAAAACATCATATAAACTCCGTCAACGAGGGTGGAGAAGCCCATCATAAAGAGAATCTCCGCCTGATTCATACCGCCGAAGCCGCCGAATTTTTCGGACAGAAGGAATACGCCGGCGATGGTGCAGCAAGCGCATATAGTATCTGAAACGATCTGAAGCAGACAGTAGCGAGTGTCCCGAAGGAACCATAAAAGATCCATTTTTGTATATTGCCTGTAGAGGCGTAAAAGTATTTTTAAATTATCCACCAAAAGAGATCATCCTTTCTTTACTTTTCTTGAACACCCTGGCCGCGGCGATCCACAGAACGATATTCCAGACGAGCTGCAGCCCGATGGTACTTAAAGGAGCAGCGGCCGTTCCGGTATAGATCGTGAGCGGCGCATGGGCGATGGAGCCAAAGGGGAGGAAGGAAAAGACCTGATCCAGTCCCCAGGGAAACAGGGTGAAGGGGATCATTTCCCCCGACAGGAGGGAAAATGCCGCCTCTCGTATATTGTTTGCTACCCAGCAGCCATTTTTCAGGAACATGGCAAAGGCGGCAAATAATAAGTCCATGGCAAATCCAAGAGAAGCTGAAAGTCCCAGACTGATAAGCGCCAAAGCTCCGGATGCCAAATTCGCCGGTGCCGGATTCACGCCCAGAAACGGGGCGATAATCAGCAGAGGGAGGCCGAAAAACAGAAAATTCGGAATCCACCATCGTCCGATCGTCTCAGCGATAAAGCTTATGGGAACGGGAACCGGCCTGGTAAAACGTCCAATGACAGAACCTTCCCACAGCGAGGCGGTGGCCGGTGAAACAATATTTAATTCCTGATGCAATACGGTCGACATCAAAGTGTATGTCATCAGCTGATTTAACGCCATGCCGCCTAAATTAGCACCTTCCCGGTCCAGGGCGGTCCAGATAAAAATAAGCATGACAAACTGTACGGCAGAAACAAGGTATCCGCCTGTGATACACAGGATGCCGCCGTCAAAAATTTGTTTTGTACACATCAAAATAGTGGAGACAATGGCGCGGGGCCCGCAGCCATATCCGGCAAGAAATGTCCTAAATTTATTCATGATAAAACTACCTTTCTAAAAATGGAATAATAGAGCCCATTTTCCGAAAAGGGCAGATTTTTTATGTGACAGGAACATGATTCCATCACATAAAAATACCCAAAAGCGTAGACGCCTTCGGGTAAATAAATCATCATGAAAACCAGTTGTTAGGACAGCCGGAGAATCGATGAATTTGAAGGGTAGACGCTGCAGTTATCGTAAAAATGGGCGCACTGATACACGGAAGCGTCATTTTTATACGTAATGACAGCGACATTGTCAATATTTGACCATAATGCTGTAGCCTCGATTGTGATGCAATGCATAGCGTCCACCTCCTTTTTTCGAAATATTTGTTTCAGCATACCATGGAAGAGAGGGAGAGTCAAGAATAATTTGCTCGAGTTTCCGCAGTTCTGTCCACAGACGCACCATTACTGTTTATACTTATATACAACTTTAAAAAAATGCCCAAAATATAAG